>WBZS01000141.1_pt1 | contig 136223 bp, 133 predicted proteins | sample 5204201 | NCBI WGS metagenome assembly WBZS01 (sample SAMN12344357, study PRJNA552823) | activated sludge metagenome | biome: Activated sludge suspended growth; feature: Nitrification reactor; material: Wastewater; isolation source: activated sludge from nitrification reactor of wastewater... | reverse complement strand
CAGAAACGACTTCACTCGGCGCTTGATTACCGCACCCCCAACGAAGTCGAACGAGCCTGGTACGACAACCAAACGGCTGCCTGAAGGTCAAACAGAAGAGCCGGTCCGGAAAAAATCATTCAGCCCACCACGCCGACGGCGTCTTGTACATCATGGCGGGCGGCGGCCTTGTCTGGCCGGGTCACCGTGAACTGCCCTGGTTCATCACCGGGCCCAGTCGGACGACGTCGACGTCACCCCGGTTGGTGGGGATGTGGGTGTTCCTCCTCCACTGGCACCAATGGATCAACCGCTCCGGACGCTTGCCTGCCACGCCTCGACTTCATGTGTTGGGATGGACCGCTGAGCAGCACACGACAGCCATGTGACTCTCTCGGGCGCCGACCGTCACGAGTCCCACGAGGCGGCAGCGCCGTTGACCGTCGCGTGCCAGGCAGTCCCCCGACGCCGCAGCGGCAGGACGGCACCGACCTTGCTGCCGAAGCTCTTAGCGCACACTTAGCGCACAAGACGGGCCTCCAAGCCCCACCAGAGCCAGAAACAACGATTCCCGCCCTTGCCAGAGCGGGAATCAGAGTGGCGGAGGATACGAGATTCGAACTCGTGAGGGCGTGAACCCAACCCGGTTTCCAACCGAGCGCCATAGGCCTCTAGGCGAATCCTCCGTCGGAGAGGTTACCGCACCCCGCCGGACCACTCCAATCGCGGTCCCGCGCCGGTAGCTACCCGGACGCCTCGGGCGTCCGTCAGCCGCGCGCGACCGCGGGGACCGGGCAGGCGATCTCGCCCTGCAGGCGCCGCGCGAGCGCATAGGCCAGCAGGACGACCCCCGCCACGGCGAGCACCGGCTGAACCGGCGCGAACCACTGCAGCGCGCCGGTGTAGCCGAGGGCGAGCAGGGCGATCTTGTTGCAGACCGGACAGCCGACCGCGAAGTAGGCCAGGAGTCCGCCCAGCATCCCCGCACGGGGTGCGCGTTCGGCCTGCCGGTCGTTCCGGACGTACGTGGCGGCCAGCAGCCCACCGAGGGCGGCCGTGACGACCAGCACGGGCCAAGCCCACCACGTCGTCGGCACGGCCCGTCCGAACACCGGCGTGGGGATCATCGCCGTGGGCACCGCGATCACGAGCGCGGTGACCACCGCGGAGGCCACGGCCACGAGCCAGCGCCGCGGCGTCCAGGACGCCAGGGCCTGCCACTGTCGGGTGGCTGCCTCCACCATCACACACTCCTTGCCGCTGACCACCATTCCCGCCGAGCATACCCCAGGGGGTATAGGGCCGCCACGGGCCACCTCAGCCCCGCTCCCCCTTCGCCTGCTGGTAGCGGGCCAGGGCGACGGCTCGTTCCTCGGCGTGGTCGACGATGCGCGCGGGGTACCCGAGGCGTCCACCGTCGGCCGCCAACCACGGCTCGTGCGCGGACGCCCCCGGCAGGTGCCGCACCTCCGGCACCCAGCGGCGCACGTAGTCGCCGGCGGGATCGAACTTCCGCCCCTGGAGGACGGGGTTGAACACCCGGAAGTAGGGGGCGGCGTCCGTGCCGGTGCCGGCCGTCCACTGCCAGCCGTGGGCGTTCGACGCCAGGTCGGCGTCGATGAGGTGCCGCTCGAACCACCGCGCGCCGGCCGGCCACCACTGGTGAAGGTCCTTGGTCAGGAAGCTCGCCGTGATCATCCGCACCCGGTTGTGCATCCAGCCGGTGGCCAGCAGTTGCCGCATGCCGGCGTCCACGATGGGATACCCGGTGCGCCCCTGCTGCCAGGCGTCGAGCCGGTCCGGGTCGTCGTCGTAGGTGAGCCCGGCCAGGGGCCGCAGGTCGGCGTCCAGGCTCTCGGGGTGCCGGAAGAGCACGTCGGCGTAGAACTCACGCCAGGCCAACTCCGAGACGAAGATGCGCGGGCCGTCGCCGGGGCGCCCCTCCAGGTCGGCGAGCAACGTGCGGGGGTGCAGCACGCCGAACTTCAGGTACGGCGACAGCAGTGACGTGCCGTCGAGATCGACGCGGTTGCGCTGCTCGGCGTAGTCGGCGAGCCCCCCGTCGCGGAACTCGGCCCACCGCCGCAACGCCGCACCCTCCCCCGCCGGCGGCAGTTCGGGGACCGCAGGGTCGGCGTCCGCCTCGGCCAGCATCGCCCACGCCGCCGGGTCCCCGGGCACGTCGAGCAGCCGCAGCCCCGGCGGCTCCGCGGCCGGGCCGCGCCACCCGTGCTCGCGCCAGGCCCGGCTGAAGGGGGTGAACACCTGGAATCCGCCGCCGCCGGCGTTGCGCAGGCGTCCCGGCGTGACCGCGTACGGGCTTCCGGTCTCGACCCAGTCGACCCCCTGGGCGGCGAGCGCGGCCCGGACGCGGGCGTCCCGGGCGGCCCCTGCCGGCTCGGTCTCCGTCGACACGTGCACCGAGCGGGCGCCCACCTCGGCCGCCACCGCCGGGAGCACCGCGGCCGGGTCGCCGCTGCGCAGCACCAGCCGGCCGTCGTAGGCCTCCCGCAACGCCAGGAGCGTGCGGGCCAGCCAGGCTCGCCGCGGCAACCCCGCCGGCCCGAAGAATTCCGGATCCAGGACGAAGACCACCGCCACCTCCCCGCCGCCCGCCTCGGCGGCCGCCCCCAGGGCCGGCAGGTCCGCTCGCCGCAGGTCGCGCCGCAACCACAGCACCGCACTCATGGGGTCCTCCTCGGCCGCCGGATCGGGTCGGAGCGCACGCACGGCCAGGCCCTACCGTACGGCCACGTCCTAGGCTGACCTCCATGGACACCGACGTCATCGTCATCGGGGCCGGCCTCGCCGGGCTCCGCGCCGCCCGCGAGCTCACGGCGTCCGGGCGTGCCGTCCTCGTGCTCGAGTCCTCGGACGCCGTGGGCGGCCGCATGCGCACCGACCGCGTCGACGGCTTCCTCGTCGACCGGGGCTTCCAGATCCTGAACCCGGCCTACACCGAGGCGCGGGCCGCGCTCGACCTGGACGCCTTGGCCCTGCGCCCGTTCGGACGCGGCGTCGCCGTCCGGGACGCCGCGGGCCTGACCGTGCTCGCCGACCCGACCCGGCACCCGGCCCAGGCCCGGAACGCCCTCGGGTCGCGCTACCTGCGCCCGACCCAACTGGCCCGGCTGGCCGCCTGGCTCGCCGACCCGCGCACCGCGACCCGCGACGAGTCGCTGGCGGCGTCCTTCGACCGGGTGGGGCTGCGCGGCCCGCTGCGCTCCCTCGTCGAGGTCTTCCTCGCCGGCGTGCTCGCCGACACCCACGGGGACACCTCGGCCGCCTTCGCGCGCGGCCTCGTCGGCTGGTTCCTGCGCGGGACGCCCGCGCTGCCCGCCGGCGGCATGGGCGCGATCCCCGCCCAGCTGGCGCGCGGCCTCGACGTGCGGCTCGGCCACCGGGTGGACGCCGTGACGCGGCGTCCCGACGGCGTCGAGGTGGCCGGCCCGGACGCCACCTGGCGCGCCCGTGCGGCCGTCCTGGCGGTCGACCCCGTCGACCTGGGCGAGCTGACCGGACGCCCCGAGACGCCCCTGCGCGGCCTGGACACGTGGTGGTTCGCCGCCGACGTCCCGCCCAGCGACCTGCCGTTCCTGTTCGTGGACGCCGACCGTCGCGGCCCCGTCGTGAACACCGCGGTGGTGAGCAACGTGGCTCCCAGCTACGCCCCGGCCGGCCGCCACCTCGTCGAATGCTCGGTGGTCCGAGGCGAGCCCGCCACCGAGGACGACGTCCGCCGGCACGCGGCCCACCTCTACGGCGTCCCCACGGCCGAGTGGCGGCTGATCGCCCACCACGAGATCCCGCGCAGCCTGCCCGCCATGGCACCGCACCGGCGGCGTCCGGACCTGGACCTCGGCGGCGGGCTGTTCGCCGCCGGCGACCACCTCGAGGGCGCCTCGATCCAAGGGGCGTTGCTCTCCGGACGCCGCACCGCCGCGGCGGTGCTGCCCTACCTCGACGGCCGCTGACGCGGGGCCGCCCGGGAGCGGCCTCAGCCTAGTTCGACAAAGCTTGGACGTTTCTCGAGCAAAACCCTAGACAAACCTTGGACGCTCGTGCAGGATGGTGCACAGCCGGACGGAACAACCCAGGGATCACCCAGACCCCCTCGTCCTCGCCCCGACCCGCGTCGGCCCTCTCACCAGGGCCGCGACCCGCCGCTGAAAGGACCACCATCATGTCCAAGTCCACGACCCGCCTCCTCGTCGCCGGCGCCCTCGCCGCCGGTTCGCTCGCCTTCGCCGCCCCCGCCCAGGCCGCCGACGAGGCGTCCGTGTCGATCCTGCACGGCGTCCCCGGCGCCACCGTCGACGTGTACGCCAACGGCAACCCGCTGCTCACCGACTTCAAGCCGGGCACCCTCACCGATCCGGTCAAGCTGCCGGCCGGCGAGTACGACCTCAAGGTCACCGCCGCCGGAGCGGGCGCCGGAGGGGCCGCCGTGATCGAGGCCAATGACGTCAAGGTGCCCGCGGGCGCCAACATCACGGTCGTCGCGCACCTGAAGGCCGACGGCACCCCCGTCCTCACCCCGTTCGTCAACGACGTGTCCAAGGTGGAGGCCGGCAAGGCCCGCCTGACGGTCCGCCACACCGCGGCCGCCCCCGAGGTCGACGTCCGCGCCAACGGCGCCGTCGCCTTCAAGGCCCTGGCCAACCCGAAGGAAGTCAAGGCCGACCTCGCCGCCGGCACCATCAAGGCCGACGTCGTGCTGGCCGGCACCGACACCGTCGCGATCGGCCCGGCCGACGTGAAGCTCGCCGAGGGCACCAACACGATCGTCTACGCCTGGGGCAGCGCCGGGGACAAGAACCTGAAGCTGGCCGTCCAGACGATCTCGGGCCTGCACTCGTCGCCGTCCGGCGTGCCCGCGGGCTCCGGTGGCCAGGCCTCCGCGGCCGAGAGCGCCACCCAGCTCGGGATCACCCTCGCCGCCGCCCTGCTCGCCGGCACCGCGGTCCTGACCTTCTCCCGGCGCCGGGTCGCCGAGCGGAACTGACCGTGGTCCAGCCCCGGATCCCGAGGGTGGCCGTCGCTGTCGCGGCGGCCACCCTCGCCGGCGCCCTCGCCTTCACCGCCACGGGCCGGGCGAGCGATGCGGCATCCGCCTTGTCGTCGACCGGCCCGGGCGGCCCGGGCGGCCCGGTCGCGATGGCCACCGTCAGCCCGGAGGTCACCCCGAGCCCCGCCGTCCCGACCCCGCGGCCGCGTCCGACGAGCACGATCCCCACCCGGGACGCCGCACCCGCGGCGTCCGGGCCCGAGGGACAGGCCGTGCCGACCCGGCTGCGCCTGCCCAGCCTCGGCGCCTCCCTGCCCGTCAGCCCCGTGGGTCTGGACGCCGATGGTGCGATGGAGCTTCCCGCCAGCCCGTCGGCCGCCGGCTGGTACCGGTTCGGGCCCACCCCCGGAACCCCCGGCGCGACCGTCATCGCCGCCCACGTGGACGCCCCCGGCGAGGGCCGCGGCCCGCTCGCCGGCCTGGTCAGGCTGAAGAAGGGCGACCCGATCGAGGTGGACGCCGGCGGCACCCTCCGCCGCTACCAGGTCGTCCAGGTACTGCGTATCGACAAGGGCGAACTCGACGCGGACTCCGTCTTCTCCCGCGAGGGCGGCGAGCGGCTCCACGTCGTGAGCTGCGGCGGCGTCTTCAACCGCGCGACGCGCCACTACGAGGACAACGTCATCGCGATCGCCGTGCCCGTGACGTCCTGAACAGAGCGGCCCCGCAACGGGCGCCGCTCAACGGGCGGCCGCGGCGTCCATGATCTGGGCCGCGCTCCGCCCGCTGCGGTCCAGGTCGACCATCCCGGCGAACAGCGCGGTGGTGGCCTCCGCGAGCACCTCCGCGGCGTCCCAGGTGCCGCGACCGTCCTCGGTGGGCCGGATCCGCGACCGCACCAAGATGCCGTCGATCAGGGCTCCCATCACCAACTGGGCCCGCTGGGCGTCCCACCCCGGACGCCAGCGCAGCCCCGACGCGGCCAGGGTGGCCTCGTAGAACTCCTCCCAGGTCTTCGAATCCTCGTCCACTCCGTGGGCGAGGGCGTCGCGCACGGTGGGGGCGTGGTGCACCACGGCCGCCAGATGCCCCAGGAGGAACGCCCTGGGCCGCCCGATCAACTCAGCCATCACCGACCGGCTCAACAGCGAGACCCGGGCCGAGGCCGGCAGGTCGGCGGCCAGCAGCGCGCGCAGGGCGTGGGTGCGGGGGGCCGCGGTGCCCCCGTTGTCGTCCTCGCCGATCGCGAACGTGACCAGGTCGACGATGAAGGAGTCCTTGTCGGGCCACCGATTCCAGAACGCCTTGGCGCTCAGTCCAGGCTCGTCCACCCGCGCCTCGCGGATGACGTCCTCGATCCGGATCCAGTCCAGCGGCGCCGGGAAGCGCAACGACTTGAGTCGGGGCGGCAACTCCTGCTCGGACGCCGGCCCCACGAGGGCCTCCACGAGCCGCAGGCCGGCCTGGAGGAACTTCTGGGCGAACGCATCGCGCGGGTCGGGGGGCGGGCGGGGCGTCACCGACCCATTGTCACCCCGGATTGGACGGAGAGCCACCTCCGGTTAAAAGGTTGGGGGGCGAATCCACTGGATTCGCCCCCGCATCCCCCCGGAAGAACTCTAGGCGAGTGCTTCCGGTCAGAGCCAGAGTGTCGATCGTTAAGAGAGTGAACGCTCTCTCTACGACGTGACGTCGCTCTCGAAGGTCAGAGGACCTTGATGTTCGCGGCCTGGAGGCCCTTGGCGCCCTGGGTCACATCGTACGAGACGCGGTCGTTCTCGTTGAGGGAGCGGAACCCGCCGCCCGTGATGGCGGAGAAGTGGGCGAAGACGTCGGCCGAGCCATCCTCGGGAGCGATGAAGCCGTAACCCTTGTCGGCGTTGAACCACTTGACAGTGCCGGTGGCCATGGTGTTCTTCCTTTCAAGAAGCGCCGGCCGCGACTTTCGCGGCCCACGATGATGCTGACTGCTAGAACGCTTCCCGTACGGAACCTCACGCAGGATGAATCCCGCGCTCCCAGCCCAACCAGTACACGATTTCAAACCAACAACAACGTGTCTCACTATATCAGCCCGCGTGGAAACGGCCAGCCCCTGCCGGGCCCCCGTCCGAGTTCGTCACCGCCGACGCCGCACGGGTTAGGCTCGGCCGATGGACGCCTCCCCCGAGATCCGGCCCCACGCGGGCCCCGCGCGCGCCTACTGGTGCGTCGGTCCCGGCCGCGGCGAACTCCGCGCCACCGACGTGGGTGGGCCCGGCCCGGGCGAGTGCCTGGTGCGCACGCTGGTCAGCGGCGTCAGCGCCGGCACCGAGCGCCTCGTCCACAGCGGACGCGTCCCGGACACCGTCGCCGACGAGATGCGCGCCCCGTTCCAGGAGGGCGACTTCCCGTTCCCGGTCAAGTACGGCTACCTGTCGGTCGGGGTGGTGCTCGACGGCCCGGACACCCTCCGGGGGCGCCGCGCGTTCGTGTTGTACCCGCATCAGGACCTCTTCGTCGTGCCGGTGGACGCTGTCACCCCGGTCCCGGATGCCGTCCCGACCGAACGGGCGCTGCTCGCGGGCGCCGCCGAGACGGCGCTCAACGCCCTCTGGGACGGTCCGCCGCTGGTGGGCGATCGGGTGGCGGTCATGGGCGCCGGACTGATCGGTGCGACGACCGCACTGCTGCTGTCCCGGCTGCCGCTCGAGCGGCTCACGGTCTTCGAGCCGGACGCCGACCGGCGTGCCCTGCTGCGCGAATTGGGGGTGGACGCCGCGTCAGCGCCCGAGGAAGGGGCGTCCTTCGATCTGGTGTTCGACTGCACCGCCGACGAGGACGCCCTGAACGCTGCCCTCGGCGTCCTCGACGTCGAAGGGACCCTGGTGGAACTGTCGTGGCACGGAGACCGACGGCCGCAGGTCGACCTGGGCGCTTTCTTCCACTCGCACCGGCTGCGGATCGTCTCCAGCCAGGTCAGCATGGTGAGCCCGACGGCCCGGGGCCGCCGGACGCCGGAGGACCGCCGCCGCCTGGCGCTGACGTTGCTGGCCGACGATCGCTTCGACCGGTTCGTCGAGCGCGGGTCCGCCTTCGAGGACCTGCCCGCCACCATGGCCGCCCTCGCCGCCGGGGAGGATCTGGGGCTGTGTCACGTCGTCCGCTATCCCGCCGAGGAGGAAGCCGCATGTACCGACTGACCGTCCGGGACCACGTCCTGTGCGCCCACAGCATCGCCGATCCGGCCTTCGGCCCCGCGCAACGGCTGCACGGGGTCACCTACGTGGTCGAGGCCACCTGGGTGGCGCCGGAACTCGACGAGCACCACGTCGTGGCCGACATCGGGTCCGTGTCGGCCCGGCTGCGCGACGTCCTCGCCCCGCTCGACTACGCCAACCTCGACGAACGGCCGGAGTTCGCCGGAGCGGTGACGACCACCGAGTTCCTGTGCCGGTGGGTCGCCGAGCGACTCGCCGTGGATTCCCCCGCGAACGTCACCGCCGTGGAGGTGACCCTCCGCGAGCATCCGGACGCCTGGGCGTCCTACACGCTCCCGCTCACCGGCCGCTGATCGTGCTCGTCGTGGTGCGGCCGGCGCCCGGCCCGGTGCCCAGCGGCGGCACGCTGTACGACGAGCGGGTCATGGCCGCCTGGGCTCGGCTGGGCGTGGCGTACCGCGACGTCCCGCTGCCCGGGCCGTGGCCCGAGCCGGACGCCGCCGCGCGCGCCCGCCTCGCTGCCGCCCTCGACAGGGCGTCCGGGGAGCAGGTGATCCTGGACGGTCTCGTGGGCAGTTGCTGCCCGGCCGAGCTGGCGGTCGCCGCCCGCTCCGGCACGGACCTCACCCTGCTCGTCCACCTGCCGCTGGCCGCCGAGTGCGGCCTGTCCCCGGACGCCCGGGAGCGGCTGCACGCCGCCGAACAGGACGCGCTGACCCACGTCGCGCGGGTCGTCGTGCCGAGCGCGTACGCCGCCCGCGACCTCGCCACCCGCTTCGCGCTGCCCCGGACGCCGCTGGTCGCCCGCCCCGGCCAGGAGCCCGCTCCGCCCGCGACCGGGAGCGACCCGCCATCGCTGGTCATGGTCGCCGCGTTCACTCCGGGCAAGAACCACGGGGTCGCGGTGTCGGCGCTGGCGTCCCTGACGGACCGGCCCTGGCACCTGACGCTCGCCGGCGGGGAGCCTGCGCGGGACTCCACGCTGCCCGCGCTGCGCCGCCAGGTCGAGGAGGCGGCGCTGGCGGACCGGGTCACGTTGGCCGGCGTCGTGCGCGGCCCGGCGCTGGACGCACTCTGGGCGGGTGCGGATCTGCTGCTGCTGCCGTCGCTGGCCGAGACCTACGGCATGGTGGTCGGCGAGGCGCTCGCCCGCGGCGTCCCGTGTCTGGTTGCGGCCGGCACGGGGGCCGTCGAGGCCCTGACCGGGCACGAGACCGGGGAGCCCCTGGCCGGGGCGGCCCTCGACCCGGCGGACCCGGACGCCTGGCGCCGGCACCTTGCCCGCTGGCTCGACGATCCGGCGCTGCGCCACCGCTGGCGGGAGCGTGCCCTGCGGCGGCGCACGAACCTGCGGCCCTGGACGGACACCGCGCGCACCGTCGCCGAGGCCCTCGGCGTCCGGGACCGCCTAGGCTGCGCCCCATGCTTGCCCCGCTCGTCGAACCCGCCGCCCCGCTCGACCGCGACCAGCGGCAGCGGTACGCGCGCCACCTGCTGATCCCGGCGCTGGGCGACACGGGGCAAAGGCGGCTCCTGACCGCCCGGGTGTGCGTGGTGGGGGCGGGCGGCCTCGGGTCGCCGGCGCTGCTCTACCTGGCCGCCGCCGGCGTGGGTCACCTCACCATCGTCGACGACGACGTGGTCGACCTCACCAACCTGCAACGCCAGGTGATCCACGACGACGCAGCGGTCGGCACGCCGAAGGCGGCCAGCGCCGCGGCCCGCGTGCGGGCCCTCAACCCGGCGATCGACGTGCGGACGGTCCCCGTTCGGCTCACCCGCGCCAACGCGGCGGACATCCTCGCCGGCCACGACCTGGTGCTGGACGGCACGGACAACTTCCCCACCCGCTACGTCGTCAACGACACGTGCGCCGAACTGGGCCTGCCGTACGTGTGGGCGTCCGTCTATCGCACGCAGGCGCAGGTGTCGGTGTTCTGGAAGAACCCGCCCGCCGGACACGTCGGCGTCGACCTGCGCGACCTGTTCCCGGTGGCCCCCGACCCGGCCACGGTGCCCAGTTGCGGGGACGCCGGCGTCCTCGGCGCCCTCGTCGGGCAGGTGGGCTCGATGATGGCGACCGAGGCGATCAAGCTCATCTGCGGCATCGGCGAGCCCCTGCTGGGCCGCGTCGCCTTCCTCGACGTCCTCGAGGGCCGCCAGGCCGACATCCCGCTCCGGCCGCGGGTGGAGCCGGCCCCACCCGACCCGCCGCAGACGGACGCCGCGGCGTCCTGTCCCGCCCCCGGCGTGGGGGCGGTCACCCCCGCCGCGCTCGCCGCGGAGCTCGCCTCATCGACCCCGCCGGTGGTCATCGACGTGCGCGAACCGGCCGAGGTGGCGCTGGTGTCGATCCCGGGGACGGTCCACGTCCCGCTGGCCGACTTCCTGGCCCAGCCGCCCGCACTCGACCCGGACACCGACGTGGTCGTCCACTGCAAGACCGGCCCCCGTGCTGAGCGGGCCGCGACCGCACTCGCGGCGTCCGGACACCGCCGGGTGCGGACGCTCACCGGCGGCGTCCTCGCCTGGATCGACGACGTCGACGCCACCCTGACGCGTTACTGAGGGGCCGCCGCTTGTCCGGTCGGTGAGACCAGGTACCACCCAGCCGGGGCAGGACCGATCCTGAAAGGAGTTGTCGGAGGGACGAAGGGGAGTCGACGTGTTGAAGCGAAGCAGTCTTTACCTGATCGGGGGGGCCTGTGTCCTGGGGGTCGCAGTGACGTCCGTCCAGTCCACGCTGCTCGCCGGATCTCCTCAGCGCGTGGCCATCGTGTCCACCCCGGTGGCCAACCTCCCCGCACCTGCCGGCTCGGAGAGCGCGCCCGCGACCCAGACCAGCTCCCCCGCCGCCCCTGCGGCACCCACGCCCGAGCCGGCCCAGGCACCGTCCCCGATGCCGGCGTCCGACACGCTGGGCTCCGCGGCCGAGCAGGCGAGGACGGTGGCTCCGGCCGCCGTCCGGACGAGTCCTCGGAGCACGACGCAGGCCGTGTCTCGGGCCACACCGTCCAAGACCACCGCCACCAAGACGAGCACCACCAAGGCGCCGTCCGGAACGATCAAGGCCTACCCCAACTGCGACGCGCTGAACGCGGACTACCCCCACGGCGTCGCTCGGGTGGGCGGGCGGGACTTGGTCAAGGGCGTCGCCCGCTCTCCCCAACCGCGCTACTACGTCAGCGATGCGCTGTACGCACTGAACCCGGATCGCGACCGCGACAAGGATGGCGTCGCCTGCGAGCAGGCCTGACGCGTTACTGAGGGGCCGCCGTCAGGGGCGGCTCGGGCCCGTGCCGGCGCCGTTGCGGCGCAGCGCGGCCTCCAGTTCGGCGAGCGTCTGACCGTCGAGCCGCAGCGTGCCGGCGTCGACCCACCCGTCGACCTGCTCCGGACGCCGCGCGCCCACGATCGCCCCAGTGACGGCCGAGAACGCCAGCGTCCAGGCGATGGCGACCACCCCGGGCGTCGTGCCGAGTCGGGTCGCGACGGACCGCAGCGCCTCGACCAACTCAAGGTTGGCGGCCAGGTTGGTCGTGAACTCGGGGTTGCGCCCGCGCCAGTCGTCGTCGGGCAGGGCCGCGACCCGGGCCCGGTCGAACGCGCCGCTGAGCAGCCCGGACTGCATGGGGCTGTACACGATGACCCCCGTGCTGTGAGCGGCGCACCACGGCAGGACGGACGCCGCGGCGTCCCGCCTGATCAGCGAGAACGGGGGCTGCAACGTGTCGACGTGCCCGATCGCCTCGGCGCGGGTCAACTGCTCGGCGGTGTGGTTCGACAACCCGATGGCGCGCAGCTTGCCGGCGGCCTTGGCGTCCACGAGCACCTGCCAGTACTCCTCGAGCGGGACGTCGTCCGCCGGCCAGTGCATCTGCATCAGGTCGATCCGCTCGACGCCGAGGCGGCGCAGCGAGTCGTCGATGCCCTGGCGGATGCGCTCCGGACGCCCGATGCGCCGGTTCGCCTTCAGCGGGTCGCTCGGGTCGGGCTCGAGGCCGCACTTGGTGAACACGTAGGGCCGGTCCGCCTCGGGCAGGTCCGCGAGCGCCCGGGCGACGACCTCCTCGGAGTGCCCCAGGCCGTAGATGGCGGCGGTGTCGATCCAGTTCACGCCCCGCTCGACCGCGTGCCGGATCGCCGCGACGGACTCGGCGTCGTCCTGCGCTCCCCAGGCGAACGCCCAGCCCGCCCCGCCGATCGCCCACGCCCCGTACCCCACGGGGGTGATGCGCAGATCGGTCGTTCCCAGCCGACGCAATTCCATGACCTCGTCCTCTCGTCGCGTCCGGCCATGCTAGGCGGGGGGCGCGACCGGCCCCCGCGGCCCGTACCGGTCGGTGAGACGAGCCGGGGTGCGGCAAGCTGGGGCCCGTCCCAGACACCGGCACGAACGGAGACGCCATGCACATCCTGACGATCATCAACGGCTCGGCCTACGGCCTCGACTCGACGTACAACGCGGTGCGCCTCGCCGCCAACGCGGCCAAGCGCGACGGCGTCACGTCCACGGTGTTCCTCATGGGGGACGGCGTGACGGTGGCGATGAAGGGCCAGCGCACCCCCGACGGCTACTACAAGCTCGACCGCATGCTGTCGACCGTGGTGCGCGGCGGCGGCGAGGTGCTCTGCTGCGGCACCTGCATGGACGCCCGCGGCATCACCCCCGAGATGCTCACCGAGGGGGCCCGCCGCTCGACCCTGGACGAGCTCACCGACCTGACGCTCGCCGCCGACAAGGTCCTGGTCTTCTGACCCGCCGCTCTCGGAGCGGCCGTCAGACGGCCCGCGGGCGGCGCGAGTCGGGTTGCTGAGAGACCAACTCGCTCCAGGACCGCCGGACGATCTCGCGGTAGTAGGGCTCGTAGGTCGGCCACATCAGGTACGCCGCGGCGTGGATGCCGCCCGGCACCTGGACGACCTCCAGCCCGCCGCCGAGCGCCTTGTCGATGGCGGCCGCGGCGGCGGCGTCCCGCACGACTTCGTCGGCGGCCTCGTCCGCCGGCCGCACGTACACCTGCCGGACGCCGCCGGCGGGCGTCGCCACGTTCGCGCGCGGGTACCCCTCACGGATCAGGCACATCTGCGACAGGGTGAGCCTGGCCTGCATCTTCTCGGTGTTGAGCTGGATCCGCTGCTGCACCTCGGCGTCGCGCAGATCCTCGTTGCGGCGGCCCGCCTCCTCGTACGCCTGCCACAGCCGCACGATGTTCTGCCCGAGGAAGTGGCCCAGCGGCAGCGTGCAGTTGTCGGCCAGGTCCTGGGTGAGGGGCGGCTTCAGGTCGGCCGCCCCGGACGGCGTGCTGTCCGCCACCACCGCGAGGACGCGCACCCGCTCGGGGTCCGCCTGCAGGACGTTGGCCATGCGCTGCACCTCGATGCCCCCCATGCTGTTGCCGAGCAGCACCAACGGCAGCGGCGCGCCCCGCGGGCGGTCGGCCAGCGCGACCCGCAGGACGGCGTCCACGTTGCCGCGGGTGTTCATGACGGAGCCGTAGTCGAGGGCGATGACGCACGCGTCGTGGTCGGCGGCGATGCCCGCGAGGAGGTCCCCCATCTCGTGGGAGGTCTGCCGGCCGGCCCCGCTGGCCGTCACCAGCGCCAGGGACGCCTCCGCGCACGGCCGCGACCCGGTCGCCACCCGGGCCCAGGGCGCCACCGTCGGCACCAGCCGTTCGCTGGCCAGGACGTCCACCACGTAGACGCCGGCGAGCAGGACCACCAGCGCCAGCACCGCCGCGACCGTGCGGCCGATCCCCCGCCCGAGGCCGAACGCCGCTCGCAGCAGCAGCGGACGCCGCCGGTCGCCCCCGTCGGTTCCCTCCCTGCTCCCGAGTCCCATGCCGCCCAGTCTTCGTCGCCGGGGCCGTCCAGCCAAACCCGGGCCGCCATCCGGACGCCGTGGCTGAAACAGAGATGGGAAAGCGTCGGGAACCTGAACAATGGGCGCATGGATGCGATCGAACTGGCGGCTGAACTGCAGGCCGTGCAACGCGGTCGCGGCCTGGGCCGCTCGGGGGTGCGCAGTTGGCTCGGGCCGCTGCTGCTGGAGCAACTGAACGTCCCCCCTGAGATCGAGGACGCCGCCCTGCGGGAGCAACTCGCGGCCCTGATCATCGACGCGTCCGCCAACCTGCCCCGCGACCTGCGGTTCGTGTTCCTGGTGGCGGTCGGGATCAACGCCGACGCCCCCCTGCTGAAGGATCGGCTGGCGAAGGCCGGGCAGGTCCTCGACCGCGATGCGCGCACCCTGTCGCGGCGGCTGCGGCAGGCCGAGATGCTGGTTGCCTCGAACATCGTGGCGAGGGCCGAGGCCGCGGCGTCCCCCTTCGATCCACGCGGCTGGCTGCCCACCTCCGCGTCCTCCGACTTCGATCTGAGCGGCCCCCCGGTCGTGACGCAGCGGCACGTGCTGCGCGCCCTGCGCGAGCACCACACCCACCAACTGGTGGTGACGGTCCCGGGGACGGCCAGCCATCGGGGGCAGCCGGCGGTGGAGGGGCTCGACGGCTGCCGGGTCTCGGACGTGCGGCGCCTCGACGACTTCACGTGGCAGGTCACCCTGGACCTGCCCACGGTGGTGCGCTGGGGGCAGCAGTGCGCCGTCGGCTGCCGCTTCGAGTTCGGCACCCGCGACCGGCTGTCGCCGTACGCCCTGATGGCCCCGATCGTGTCGGTGTCGTCCTGGGACCTGCGCGTCGACCTGGGCGAGCCGCGGGCGGCCCGCCGGCTGTGGCTGATCGACCGGGTGCCGGCCCCGCTGATCCACGAGGACCACTCGGGCGTCTCCGAGCTGGACCCCGTGGCGCAGCGGGTCTTCGAGCGCCGCTTCGAGAACCTCGAACGCGGCTTCGCCTACGGCGTGCGCTGGGACTGGGCCGGCTGAGCGGTCAGAGGCAGAAGACGGCGACCACGAACTGCACGAGGTTGACGGCGAGATGGATGATCATGGCGCACCTCCCTTCCGGGGCGGGACGCAGACGCGCCTCAGGACGCGACGCAGCGTCGACGGTGGTGATGGACGGCGCACCCGGTGGGCCGCGCGTCAGGCCCGCGAGGCGGGCGGCGGTGGAGCCGAAGGGCTCAGCAGGGGGCGTTTCGCCTGGTCGGCGGCGATTCCTTCGTCATTTCGGCTCCCTTTCCTGGGGTGATGACCTCAGTCTTCGGCCGCACGCGACGCCCGAACCGAACGGCGGGGGATCTCCCGCGGCGCCGGGCACGCGAAAGCCCGCCGCCCCCCGGAGGGGACGACGGGCCGGGATCGGGTCAGGACCGGGATCGGGTCAGGGGCGAGCGGCGTCCGGCGGGCGGTACCGGTGGGCCTGCTGCAGGAGGCCGCGCAGGCCGTAGACGTCGGCGAGCGCGAGGACGTCGCGGGGGTTGACGTAGCCCTCGGCGACCAGCCAGGGCAGCAACTCGCCACGGCCGCCCGTGAACCCGCGCCGGGACGCCGACGCGACGAGGTGATCGATCCGGGACCACTCGCCCAGGCGGGCCCCCAAGCGCTCCGCGGCCGTGTCGGGCGGGATCTGCGGCACCACCGCCGGCGGCAGCCCCACGAACTCGGCGAAGTAGATGAGGAGCCCGCGGTACTGGGCGTCGTTGATGCGCCACTCCCGCGCCCCCTCGGGGCGCGCGAACGTGGTGGCCGCCTCCAGCAGCGAATCGGACGCCGCGGGCGCGCGCCGGATGGTGGGGTCGGCCTGGGAGACCTCGACGAACAGCCAGGACGCCCGGTCGTCGCCGCGCCCCGGCCCATAGCGGCCCTCAGCCTCGTCCCAGGCCCGCCCGTTGCGCACCCAGTGGGCCCCGGGCCCGAGGAAGCGCTGCGGGCTTGAATTGTCGTCCGCGTGCCGCAGTTGCTCGTCGGCCGCCGCGCCCCGGCCCCAGGGCCGCAGGATCAACTCGTGGCGCTCGGACAGGTTGGCCACGTAGGCGCGTCCGGCCGCATCGAGCCCGACCTGGACGGCGAGCCGGCTCAGGAAGTCGTTCTCGGCGCCCGAGACGTGCGGCATCGGCACCTGGGCGCGCCGGCCGGCGCGGACGGCCGTCCCCGGGCGGGAGAGCACGAGCGCCCGGCCGCCCGCCGCGAGCGTGGGCGCGGGCCAGACGGCGACCCGCGGCGTGAGCGACACGGCGTCCGCCTACGACTTGGCGGGCGTGGCGACCTGCCCGGGCAAGGCCCAGATCTGCGGGTCGCCCAGAGCCGGGTAGGTGTCGGCGCTCTTGCCCGCGATCTTGGTGACGATGACCTCGAGGCGGAGCCCGCCGCTGACGTCCACGTCGAGCTGGTGGGTGGTTCCCAGCTTGGCGTCGAAGGTCTGCACCTTCCGGCCGTCGACCAGGAATTCGTAGCGCACGACGGCCTCGCTGTCGCTGGCGTCGCGAAGACCGGCCTCACCGGTGACCTTCTGGAACTTGCGGCCCAGGTCGTACTGCCAGGACTGCCCCCCGCCCACCCGGTAGAGGTTGCCCCATTGCGCGTGGGCGTAGACCTTGCCGTTGACCGTGGCGGTGCCGCGCGAGGGGTTGCCGCCCTCGACGATCTTCCAGTCGGCCAGGAAGCTGACGCTCTGCCGCCGGGCCACGGTCAGGGTCACGTCCGCGCTTGTCGGCGTCGTGCCGGCGCTCGGAGACTGCTCGAGCACCACCCCGTCCGCGACGTCCTCGCGGACGATCTCGTTGACGACCGGCAGGTACCCGGCAGCCTGCAGGCGCGCCAGGGCGTCCCCGGACTGCAGTCCGGTGACGGACGGGACCGTCGCGGACACCACGACGGGGGTGGCGGCCGGGCTGACGGACGAGGTGACGGTCACGGACGCCGCGGGCTGCGGCGCGCTGGGCTGCCGACTGGTCGCCGCGGGTGACGTCGTGGTCGCCCCCGGGACGCCCCGGGTGCCCTGCACGCCGCCGTTCTGCGCCACCAGGACGCCCGCCCCGACCAGGCCCGCGACCAGCAGCAAGGCCACCGGCACCCCCAGGAGGAGTCGCCAGTTCTTGGGCTTGGGCGCCGCCGGGGCGGGGTCGAGCCGCAACGTGGCGGCCTCGCGGGCGACGGTCACGGTGGGGGCGGACACGACCGTCGGCGCCACCGCGGCGGCCGCCACGGGCGGCAATTCGACGGGCGGCGGCGGGACGGCCAGGCGCGCCAGCGGCGGAACCGTGGCCAGCGCCGGCGCGACGGCGGCGAGGAGGCGGCGGGCCTCGTCCGCGCTGCGCGGACGCTGCGCGGGATCCTTCGCCAGGAGGTGCTGCACGAACCCCCACAGCGGGTCGGGGATGCCCGCGGGCCGTCCGGGCGCCCACGTGACGTGCCGCCGCATCACGACGAGCGGGGAGCCGCCGGCGAAGGGCGTCACCCCGCACAGCAGCTCGTAGAGGAGGATGCCGACGGCGTACAGGTCGCTCTGCGGAGAGGGGTGCTGGCCGTCGGCGAGTTCGGGCGCCATGTACGCCGGCGTCCCGGCGATGACGGTCGAGCGGGCGGCGGGGCCCTGCTCGACGATCCGGGCGATCCCGAAGTCGGTGATCTTCGGCACCACCCGGCCGCCGGCGCGGTCGAGCAGCACGTTCTCGGGCTTGATGTCGCGATGCACGACGCCTGCGGTGTGCACGGACGCCAGGCCGGCGAGGATCTGGTCGACGAGCCAGGCGGCGTCCCGGGGCGGGATCGTGCCCCGCTGCGCCAACTCGTGGCGCAGGTCGGACCCGTCCACCAGATCCATGGCGATGCCCAGCGTGGTGCCCTCGGCCACGAGGTCGCGCACGCTGACGAGGTTCGGGCCGCTCACCCGCTTGAGGATCTGCGCCTCCTGCAGGAACCGGGCCACGAAGGAGGGATCGGCCGTGAGGTCCGACCGCAGCACCTTGATGGCGTGGACGGAGCCGTCGTGCGCGTGGGCGCGCCACACCTGCCCCATCGCGCCGGCGCCGATCTGCGCCTCGAGCACGTAGCCGCTCCCCAGCGGCCGCCCCGGCCCTGCCGTCATGCCGACTCCCCCCACGTCCCTTGCCAGCGGTCGCATGGTAGCGTCCGGACGCCCGACCCCTCGGTCGTGGCTGCTGCATGGAATGCGCGTCCGGCGCGGGTCTTCCGGGCCCGCCGCTACCCTGGTGCACTGGACGGAGGGGCCGTCCCGCCAGGAATCGAGGACCCGTGCCATCACCCAGCGCGCAGCGCTACCTGCCCGGCGGCGTCCCCCTGATCGGGGCCGCCCATCTCGTGGTGATGGTGGCGACCAGCCCTGAGCACCCCGTCGTGCCGGCCCTGCAGCAGACGGTGGCCGCCGGCGGCGGCGCTGACGCCGTGCTGGGGGTGCTGCAGCAATGGTCGACCTGGGGGCTGCCCGACTTCTGCGTCTGCGAACGGATCCCGACCGGCTTCCGGTTGCTCCTGCGCGGCGGTTTCGAGGTGCGACCCGACGGCGAGACCCCCATCAACGTCCGCGTGGAGCCCTGGGCCGACGGAACCGTCACCAACGAGGCCGTCACCATCCGGGCCCTGCTGGACCCGCCGCGCGCCGAGCCCGCCGTCGCGTTCTACGGCGGTGCCGCCCTGGCCGGCCTGGTGCGGTTCGCCACCGGCCGCGCGGCCGAGTTGATGACGGGCGATCGGGCACCGGCGGCGTCCAGCAGGACGCCCGCCGAGCCCCTCGAGCCGGCGCCCCAGGCCCCGGCCCCCCCGGCCCCGGTGCTGCCGGCCTCGGCCGCCCGCGTCACCCTCAAGGCGGACGCCGCGGGCGCCGAACCCCTCGACGACCAGACCATGCTGGTCCCCGACGGGTGGTCCCTGGACGCCGCCCCGGCGGCCCCCGCGGCGGCCCCGCTGCTGCTGGCCGTCCGCTGCCCCGCCGGCCACCTGACCTCCCCCGCCGCCCCGTTCTGCCGGGTGTGCCGCGCGCCGGTGGACCCCGTCGACCCCATCGAACTGCCGCGCCCGCTGCTGGGCGGCCTCCGCCTGCCCGACGGCAGCGTCGTCCCCCTGGACCGCGACGCCGTCCTGGGGCGCCGGCCGACCTTCCCGCCCAATCCGGCCGGGGAATCGCCGCGCCTGGTCACCCTGGCCGGCCAGGGCGGGGTGTCGGCGCGTCACCTCGAAGTGGTGCTCGACGGCTGGGACGTCTGCGTGCGCGACCTCGGTTCGACGAACGGCACGTTGATCACGCCGCCCAACGGGTCCGCGCTACGCCTCAAGCCGTTCGAACTCGTCGCGGTCGAGCCGGGCGCCACGATCAGCCTCGCCGGTGAGGCGACCGTGGTCTTCGAGGTCGACCCGGCCTGAGTCGGCGAAAAAGATGAGGGCCGATCGTGTCCCTCCCCACGATCGGCCCTCAGAAGCTGTGCCTCACCCTTGGTCTATCGCGTCCGGCCGCGCTCGGGAGCACCGTGGCGGTCCTCTGTCCGCTTTTTGTCCGCTGCCCCCTCGGGGACGGCCGAGCGGGCGTCAGACGAGGCGTCCGAGGGCGGCCCGCAGCACGGCGAGGCTGGCCCCCAGGCCGAGCCGCGCGGCGGCGTCCACATGCCCGGCGGCCAGGGCGACGGCCTCCCGGCGGCGGCCCCCCGCCAACCGGACGCCGACCCGGTCGGCGCCCGCGACGACCTGCCAGACCGGCTGACCCCAGGTGACGCAGGCCGCCTCGGCTTCCGCGAGCAGGTCCTCGGCGGCGTCCAGGTCGTCCTCGAGCGCCGCGAGCAGGCCGAGGAGGCGGTCGATCGGCCCGAAGGTGGCGGCGACCTGGCCGAGCGTGGCGAACCGGCCCCGGTGGGGCTCCAGGAAGCGGCGCAGCGGAAGGACGGCCTCCCGGGCGCCGGCGAGGTGGGCGGCCTGCGCCAGGAGGCCGGCCGCCACGGGGACGACCTCGGGCCAGTCCTCTCCGAGTCGGATCAGCCCGCGCTGAATCTCGGTCCTAGCCGGCTCGGGACGACCCGCCTGGGCGAGGGCGAGCGCTCGGGTGGCGTGCGCCAAGGTGTGGTCGCCGTCCCGGAGGGGCCCCACCCCCGGGTCGGCCAGCCGAGCCGTCGAGTCGCGCAGGAAGTGGCTGAGGAGCTGGTGCAGCTGGGCGGCGAGCAAGGCGTCCGGCAACCCGACGGCCGCCGCCCGGATCACCGCCTGCTCGGCCCAGCGGTCAGCGCCCGGGCCATCGCCCAGGTCCCGGTGCCACGTGGCCTGGGTCAGGGCGTGATACCACGCCAGCAGTTCGGACCGGCTCAGTTCGGCCGCCTCACCCAACTCGGCCAGCAGCACCCGAGCCGTCCTCAGGTCGCCCCGGACGAACGTGTCGTACAGCCCGGCCAGCGTCGCCAGCCCGCGCCAGAACGGGTCGCCGCAGCGGTCCGCGGCGGCGCTGAAACGCTGGGCCACCGCCTCGCGCGCCGCCGCGTCGGGATCCCCCCGCAGGAACGTGTGCCGGGCGCGCAGCACCGCTGCCAGGGCGCCGGCGTCGTCGACGAGTGCCGCCTCGGGTTCGATCGCGTCGAGCAGCCGACCGGCCTCGGCGCGGCCGTCGATCCGACGCATGCTGTTGAGCAGCAGGGCCGTGCGCAGGCGGGTACGCGGGACGCTCGGCCGGTCGCCCAGCGCCGCGAGCGCCTCCCGCAGCAGGCCGTCCGCCTCCGGTTGCGCGTGGAACCTGCGCTCCGTCGAGCACCCCGCGAGCACGGCGAGGGCGAACCGCTCGGCGTCCCCGACGCGGCGCGCGGCGTCGATGGCGGCCCGCCACGCCTGGTCTGCCTCGGCGGCCCGGGCCAGCGCCCTCAGGGCCTGCACGCGGCGCGTCAGCAGATCGACCGCGACCGGGGAGTCGGCGTCGACGGCCGCGAGCACCGCCGCGCTGAGTTCCTCGGCGGCCCGGTTGGCCCCCGCCGCCAGGCAGGCGTCCACGGCGGGCACGGCGAGCTCCTCCAGGAGGGCGGGGTCGACGCCGGCCGCGGCCAACGCGTGCCAGGCCGCCCGCACGAACGCCCCTTCCCCCTGCACCGCCAGCGCCCGCGCGGCCGCGGCGTCCAACTCGGCGTGCATCGCAGGGCCCAGTCCGGCCAGCACCGCCTCCCGCAGCTCGGGTCGCGGCAGCGTCACCGGCGCCCCGGGGCGTCCGGGGGGCGCGACCAGTCCCACCCGGCCGGCCGCCGCCAGCGCCGTGTCGAGCGCGTCGGCGTCCAGGGCGAGGGCCCGGCCCAGCGTGGGCGGCTCCGCGGCGTCCGCCAGCACCGCGACCATCCCGACGACGCGGGCGGCCTCCTCGTCGAGCGTGGCGAGCCGCTCCGCGACCAGCTGCACGAGGCCGGGCGGCGGCTGGATCGCCCGCTCGACGGCCGCGGGACGCCCCTCGTCCGAGATCGGTCGCGGACGGGTCTCCTCCGCCAGGAGCGGGTCCTGCCGCAGGATCCGGAGTTCGAGGCGCCGGGTCTCCTCCCCCGGGTCGACGCCCAATTCCTCGACGAGGCGGTCCCGCAGGCTGCGGTAGACGGCCAGCGCCTCGGCCTGGCGCCCCGCCCGGTACTGGGCCAGCATCAGCAGGCGACTGCGCCGCTCCCGCAGGGGCTGCGCCGCGACCAGGCCGACCAGGTCGGCCGCCGCCTCGGCGTGCCGCCCGAGGTGCAGCAGAAACTCGGCCCGCATCTCCTCCAGGTCGAGGCGGGTCTGGGCCAGTTGTTCGGCGACGATCTGCAGTTCGGGGTCGGCGACCGCGCCCCCGAAGGGCTCGCCGCGCCAGAGCCCCAAGGCCCGCTCCACGAGCACGAGCGCCACGGCGGGCTCCGGGCCGGCCGCCAGTTGGTCGCGCAGTGCCGCCAACTCGTCAAGATCGGTGGTGACGATCGTGGCGTCCAGCGCGTAGCCCTGCCGGCCGCGGGGCAGGGCCGAGGTGGCGCCGTCGCCCAGAACCTGCCGCAGCCGCGCCAGATGGACGCGCAACGCCGCGGCGGCCGTGGGCGGGGGGTTCCCCGACCACGCACGCGCGATGAGCTCGGCCGTCGTGAACGTCCGCCCCGGTTGCACCGCGAGCAGCGCCAACAGCACCGCCTGCTGCGGGCCCTTGAGCACCACGTCCTGAGAACCCAGCCGCACTGCCACGGGTCCCAAAAGTTGCACGCGAATCACGCGAGCTCCGTTCCCCCCTCGGCCGGACGCCGCACGCTCGGCCGATGGAGCGACACTAGAGTCCGCGCGGGGTGGTGGACCGCGCTTTCCGTCTTTTGCCTGCGCCTTCGCCCTCAGCCCGCCAGCAGATGCCGGAAGGCGGCGGGCAGGTCGGGCTGGGCGAAGCTGAACCCGGAGTCCACCAGGCGGGACGCCGACACGCGCTGGTCCGTCTCGACCAGTTCGCTCGCCCCCTCCCGGCCCAGGATCACCTGCGGGCCGAACGGCGGCGTCGGCAACAGCGCCGGGCGGTGCAGGGCGCGCCCCAGGCGTCGGGCGAATTCCCCGCTGGTGACGGGGTTCGGCGCGACGGCGTTGACCGCCCCCGCCAGCCCCGGCGTGAAGAGGGCGTGCACGTAGGCCCGCGCCATGTCGTCGAGGGTGATCCAACTGGTCCAGGCCCGGGCGTCGGTGAGGCGTCCCCCGAGGCCCAGGGCGAACAGCGGCAGTTGGGGCAGCAGGGCGCCGCCACCGGCGGTGAGCACGATGCCGGTCCGCAGGAACACGGTCCGGACGCCGCCGGCGGCGGCCGGCGCCGCGGCGGCCTCCCACGCGCGGACGACCTCGGCGAGGAACCCGGTGCCGGACGCCGAGTCCTCGGTCAGCACCTCGCCGGGCCGGCGGGCGCCGTAGAAGCCGACGGCCGACGCCTGGACGAGGGTGCGCGGCATACCCTCGGACGCCAGCGCCCGCGCCAGCGTCGTGGTGCCGTCGACGCGCGAGCGCAGGATCGCCTCCTTGTGCCGGGGGGTGAACCGGCCCCCGATGGGGTGCCCGGCCAGGTGCACCACGGCGTCCGCCCGGCGCAGGGCGTCGACGTCGATCCGCCCCCCCGCCGGATCCCAGGCCGCCTCATCGGCGGCGGGGCGGCCGCGCGTCAGCCGCGTGACGGTGTGCCCGCCGGTCGTGAGCAGCGCGCAGACCTGCCGGCCGATCAGTCCGGACGCCCCCGTCACCACGACGTGCGCGGGCGCGGCGTCGAGCCGGGCGTGCAGGGCGAGGTCGTCGAGCAGTTGCCGTTCCCGGAAGGCGAACAGCGCCCGCAACCGGCGTTCCACCAGCGCGACGTCGAGGCCCGCGGGCAACCGCACCGGCAACTCCCAGGTGACGCGGTCGGTGATCGTCGTGCCGCCGCCGGGGGCGTCCGAGAACACGTGTTCGTGCCGCCACGAGCGGAACGGCCCGGAGACCTGCTCGTCCACGAACCGCTCCCCGGCCACCAACTCGACGTGGCGCACGCGCCAGGGGGCGCCGACGGGCCCGACCCCCGCGCCGGGGAGCGGGATGTCGGGCAACAGCCCCGCGACGACCGGCGTCGACACCCGCAACTCGAGTTCGGAGCCGACCTCGATCCCCCGCGTCGGCCCCTCGACGAGGGTGGCCGCCCCGGGCGGCGTCAGCCGGGTGAAGCCCCCGCCGCGGCGGTGCCAGGCGAACACCTCGGCGCGCCCGTGCGGATAGTGGCTGACGTGTTCGAAGATCGGCATGGCACCATCGTGGAGACCAGGCGCGCCGCCGTCCAGAGAGGGCAAGCTTGGATTCGGTGGAACGACGCGAGGAGGCGCCATGGCAACCATGACCCAGGACGAACTCAAGGCTCTCGTGGGCCGGGCGGCCGTCCGGTACGTCACCCCGGGCACGATCGTGGGGGTCGGCACCGGTTCGACGGCCGACCACTTCATCGCCGCCCTGGGCGACCTGACCGACCCGATCGCGGGCGCGGTCTCCAGTTCGGAACGGTCCACGGCCGCCCTGCGCGCCCTCGGCATCCCGGTCCTGGACGCCAACGAGGTCGACGGCCTGGACGTCTACGTCGACGGAGCCGACGAGATCGACCCGCGCGGCTACCTGATCAAGGGCGGCGGCGGCGCGCTCACGCGGGAGAAGATCGTGGCCGCGCTGGCGTCCCGGTTCGTCTGCATCGCGGACGCCTCCAAAGAGGTCGACGTGCTCGGCGCCTACCCGCTCCCCGTCGAGGTGATCCCGCTGGCCGTGGGCCAGGTGACCCGCTGGTTCGCCGCCGGGGGCGCCGGCAACCCCGGGGACGCCGTGCTGCGGCGCGCGGCGGACGGCAGCGTCTACGTCACGGACAACGGCCAGTACATCCTCGACGTGCACGGCCTCCGCATCACCGATCCACCGGCCGCCGAGTCGGCGATCAACAACATCCCGGGCGTGGTGTGCGTGGGAGTGTTCGCCCAGCAGCGCGCCACGACGGCCCTCATCGGGACGCCGGACGGCGTGCGGACCGTCACCTACTGACCCCGGGGTCGGCGTCGGCCCCACGCCTCCCGGCGTCGGTACGATTCCGTGATGGCCGCCCCCTAGCCAGGACCGGCGGCGATGCCCCAAGCTTCGAGCACCGACTGTCAAGACGACCTGAAGGAGTGGCCATGACCGATGCGACCTGGGATGCCGGTGCCGTGAGCGACCACGGCGCCGATGCGGGCGCCGAACACCAGGCGCCGGGCGTCCTCAAGCCCGCCGCCTCCGCCGACGACCACGGCGCGGACCACGGCGCCGACGGCGGCGCCGGCAAGGACGGGGGCGCCGACGGCACCGCCGACGGCGGCGACAGCGGCGCCGGCAGCGACTACGGCGCCGACTCGGGCGCCGAGATCAAGGTGCACGACAGCGGCGCCGACAAGGGCGCGGACGGCGTCGCGGGCACGGTGAACTACGGCTCTGCCGAGTCGTGACCCTGCACGACCCGAGCCCCGCGCTCGGGCGGCTCTTCGGGCCCCTGCTCGACGAGTTCGCCCGGGCGTGGGGTTCGGCCGCGCTGCTGGCCACCCGGGCGCAGCGACAGGGCGACGACTTCGGTGACCTGTTCTCGCTGGCCGCCGTCGACGAGCTCGTCAGCGCCCGCGGCCTGCGGACCCCCTTCCTGCGCCTGGCGAAGGAGGGCGCGACGCTGCCCGAGGCGTCCTTCACCCTCGGCGGCGGGGTCGGCGCGGGGGTCGGCGACCAGGTCAGCGACGACCGGGTCCGCCGCCAGTTCGCCGACGGCGCCACGATCGTGCTGCAGGGGCTGCACCGCACCTGGGCGCCCCTGACCGCGTTCGGCCAGGACCTGGCCGGCGACCTCGGCCACCCGGTGCAGATCAACGCCTACATCACCCCGCCGCAGAACCAGGGGTTCAACGCCCACTACGACATCCACGACGTTTTCGTGCTTCAGGTGCACGGCACCAAGCGCTGGACGGTGCACGAACCGGTGCTCCGCTCCCCGTTGCGCTCGCAGACGTGGGACCAGCGCGCCGACGAGGTCGCCGGCGCCGCGGCCGGCCCACCAACGCTGGAGACCACCCTCGCCCCCGGCGACTGCCTCTACCTGCCGCGGGGCTTCGTGCACTCGGCGAAGGCCCAGGGCGACGTCAGCGCCCACCTCACGATCGGCCTGCACACCTGGACCGGCCAGCACGTGGCCGACGTCCTGCTGGACGCCGCCCGCGCCGCCCTCGCCGACGACGAGACGGTGCGGGCCTCGCTGCCGCTCGGCGTCGACGTCGCCGCCGCGTCCGACCTGCGGGAGGCGACCGAAGGCGTCCGGGATCGCCTCATCGCCGCCCTCCGCTCCGTCGAACCGGACGCCGTCGCCGCCGCCCTGTTGGGGCGCAGTCGCGCGAGCCAGCGCCCCTCCTCCGTGCCGCCGCTGGCCCAGTTGGCCGCGGCCGAGACGCTCGCTCTGGACGCCGTCCTGCGGCTCCGCCCCCACCTGCTGGCCACGCTGGAGGCGTCGGCGACCGGGGCGCTGGTCGTCCGCTCACGGGCCGGCCGCTTCGAGGTGGCGGCCGAGCATCGGCCGGCCCTGGAGGGGCTGCTCGCCGCCGGCGCCGCGCCGGTGCGCGCCCTGGCGGGCGAGCCCGCCGAGGCCCTGGCGCTGGCCCGCACCCTGATGGTCGAAGGCCTGGTCACCCGATGACGGCCCACCCGGCCCCGGACCCTGGCCGCTGCTCCGACGGGGCGCGGCACCGAGCCGACCCGCCGCTGGGGACGGCCCCGGGCGGCACCCGCTGGTTGCTCATCGAGCAGGACGCCGACTGGGCGCCGAACCCGCTCGCGTCCCTGGAGGCCCCGCGGGAGGCCCGCCGCGCGGTCGGCCTGGCCCTGGAAGCCATGGGGGCCCGTCCCGCGTTCGTGCGCCGGCCGGGCGTGCGCGCGGCCACCCGGTCGGCCGCGCTGCGGTGGGGCGTCGTCGACTCGACGCTCGGCGTCGAGGTCTGGGGCGACCGGGACGCCGACGGCGGGTGGGGCGGCGCCGTCGAAGCGCTGCGCGACCCGCTCGGCGCCGGGGCGGCCCCCGGTCCCGGCACCCTGCTGGTCTGCACCCACGGCCGGCACGACCCCTGCTGCGCGATGCGTGGCCGGCCGGTCGCGGCGGCACTGGCGGCCGCGTTCCCAGAGGAGACCTGGGAGTGCTCCCACCTGGGCGGCGACCGGTTCGCCGCCAACCTGGCGCTCATGCCGGACGGCGTCCTCTACGGGTTCGTCGAGCCGGAGGAGGCGGTCGCCCTGGTCCGCGCGCACCGGGCCGGGCGGGTCGACCCCGACCACTTCCGGGGCCTCGTCGGCCTCGAACCGGCCGAGCAGGCCGCCCGGACGGCCGCGGCGTCCGCCCTCGACCTGCCGCCGTGGGACCGGCGCCTGACCTCGTCGTTGCACTCGGAGCCGCACGGACACTGGGCCGTGCAGGTGGACCTGGACGGCCGGCCGACGCTGCAGGTGCGCGGGCACGTGGTGTTCCGCGAGCCGGCGCCGCTCACGTGCGGCGCCCCGGCCCGCAGCGCCGTGGTCCCCGTCGTGGACGACCTCCGGCCGGCCTGACCCGGGCTCAGCGGGCCATCGCGCGCAGGTCGCCGAGGATGCGGGCGGCGGCGTCCGGCATCTCGAGCGGGATCAGGTGGCCGCACGGCACCTCGAGGAGCAGGCCGACGGCGTCGGCCAGCACCCGCTGCTCCGGGGCGGGCATCATCGGGTCCTCGACGCCGTACACCACGACGCCGGGCGCCTTCAGGCGGCGCAGCACCTCGGTCCGGTCCGGGCGGGCCGCCATGGCCCGCTGCGCCCAGGCGATGCCGTCGGTGGGCGCCTGCGCCAGCAGGGCGTCGAGGCGGGACGCCACCACCGGACGCCGGGCGCGCGTCGAGGGTCCGATCATCTTCTCGGCCATCGGCCCCACCAGGTCGGACGCCGCGGCCCCGGCCTCGGCGCGCTCCGCCATCGCCAGGCGGTTCGCCCGCGCCTCCTCGGCGTCGGCGGACGCCTTCGTGCCGAACAATCCGAGGGCGGCGATCCGTTCCGGGGCCAACTCGGCGAGGGCGAGGGCGACGTAGCCCCCCATGGAGTTGCCGGCGACCACGAACCGGCCGACGCCCTGGGCGTCCAGGGCGGCCAGCAGGGCCCGGACGTAGCCCTCGAGGCTGGGCTCGCCGTCGGCTTCGCCGCCGAAGCCGGGCGGGTCGACGGTGATGACGTCGCCGCCGACGAGGTGGGCCGCGTCCTCCCAGACGGTGCTGTCGAACGGGAACGGCGCCAGCAGCACGAGCGGCAGCGGCGACGGCGTCGGTTGGTGGGGATGCAGGATGACGGTGGCCATGGCTCACTGTTCCACGCCCACGCGACCCAGGGAACACCGGCGGGGTTCACGGCCAGAAGAGCGGGTCGGGATCCGCGGCCAGGAACGCGAGGATCTCGCGCACGTCCTCGACGGCCGGGAAGTGCCGGTAGGCCTGGAACCGGCCCGCGCTGTCGCGCCACTGCAGCGTCCACCGCCGCGTCTGGCCGACGTAGAGGAGCCGCGCGATCGGCGTCCGGACCTCGGCGGCCCCGGCGTCGTCGCCGGCCGCGGCCGGGCGCACGTCGACGAGGTCGATGTGGCGGCCGGTCACGACGCAGTCCAGGCGTTCCACCGCCCAGCGCTCGCCCGGGCCGGCGAGGCACCAGACCCGGATGAGGTCGATGTCGTCGCGGTCCATGCCCATGCCCCAGTCTGACCGGCGGGCCCCCGCCGGGGGAACCCTCCCGGCCGGACGCCGGACGCCGGACGACCCGGCCCCGTCTCACATGCCGAGGAGCCGCGCACCCCGCCCGTCGCCCCCTACGATGCTCCCAGCCACACCCGGACGCCCGGACCAGCGAGCCAAGGGACGCCTCGTCGGCGCGGACCGGTGGGAAGTGAACGCACCTCGAGAGAACGGACCTCCATGAAGCGAACCCTCAGCGCCCTCGCGGCCGGAGCCCTGGGCTTGGCGATGCTCGCCGGCTGCTCCAACACGGCCGCGGCCGGCAACCCCATCGGCGACACCGTCAAGGTCGGCCTGCTGTTCGAGCTCACCGGCAACGTCGCCAGCTACGGCAAGGCCGAGGCCACGGGCGCCAAGATGGCGCTCGAGGAGATCAACGCGGCCGGCGGCGTGAACGGCAAGAAGATCCAGCTCGTCGAGTACGACACCAAGTCGGAAACCGCCGAGACCACCACCCTGGCGGCCAAGCTGATGACCCAGGACAAGGTCGTCGCGATCATCGGCCCGGCCACCTCCGGCGGCATGAAGGCCCAGATCGCGCTGTCCGAGAAGAACAAGGTGCCGATCGTCTCCGGCTCGGCCACTGCCGACGACCTCACCGTCGTGGGCGGCAAGCTCAACGAGTACGTCTTCCGCACCTGCTTCGTCGACAGCTACCAGGGCACGGTCATGGCCAAGTACGCGGCGCAGAAGCTCAACGCCAAGACCGCCGTCATCCTCAAGGACACCTCGTCCGACTACGCCAAGGGCCTGGGGGACGCCTTCGACAAGCAGTTCACGGCGGGCGGCGGCAAGGTGCTCGCCACCGAGGCCTACACGGCCAAGCAGACGGACTTCAACGCCGTCCTGACGAAGCTCAAGGGGCAGACGTTCGACGTGATGTACGTCCCGGGCTACTACGAGGAACTGGGCCTGATCATCAAGCAGGCCCGCGCCCTCGGCATCAAGGCCCCGATCACCGGCGGTGACGGCTACGAGTCGCCGAAGCTCGCCGAGTTGGCCGGCGCCGCACTCACGGACGTGTACTACACGAACCACTACTCGACGACCGACACCGACCCCAAGGTGACGACGTTCATCCAGGCGTTCAAGGCGAAGAACAACGACGCGACGCCCGAGTCCTTCCACGCGATGGGCTACGACACCATGAAGTTCGTGGCGGACGCCGTCAAGAACGCCAAGACGCCCGACAGCATCGGCGTCAAGAACGCCATGGCGGCGACCAAGGGCTTCAGCGGCGTCACCGGCACCTTCGACGTCGACGCGGCCACCCACAACCCGATCAAGCAGGCCACCATCATCGGCTTCAAGGACGGCAAGATCGCCTTGACCGAGAAGTTCGCCTGATCGAGTAGCCGACGCGTGGCGGCGGGGGCCCCTGGGGCATCCCGCCGCCGCCCGTCCGACCGAAGGAGCACCCGCCGCGTGGACCAACTGGCACAGCAACTGATCAACGGCCTCAGCCTGGGCAGCATCTACGCCCTCATCGCGCTGGGCTACACGATGGTCTACGGCATCATCCAACTCATCAACTTCGCCCACGGCGACGTCTACATGGTCGGCGCCTACGTGGGCTACGCCTCCATGTCGATCTTCGGGCTCGGGGTCTTCGAGTCGCTGGCCCTCGCGATGGTCGCCTGCATGGTCCTGGGCGTCCTCATCGAACGGGTCGCCTACAAACCCCTGCGCAACTCCACGCGCATCGCGGTGCTGATCACCGCCATCGGTGTCTCGCTGCTGCTCGAGTACGTGATGCTCTACTTCGTCGGGGCGGCCGTCCGCTCCTACCCGCCCCTGCCCGAGTACTTCAACGCCCAGTTCCTGGTGGGCGGCGTCGTCATCTCGTCGAAGTCGCTCATCATCATCGGGGTGTCCGTGGCGCTGATGATCGCGCTGCAGTTCATCGTGCTGAAGACCCGCCTCGGCAAGGCCATGCGGGCGGTCTCCCAGGACGCCGACGCCGCCCGCCTCATGGGCATCAACGTCGACAACACCATCTCGTTCACCTTCGCGATCGGCTCGGCGCTGGCCGGCGCCGCGGGCGTCCTGGTCGGCATCTACTACAACACCATCAACCCGCTGATGGGCATCATGCCGGGCCTCAAGGCGTTCGTCGCCGCGGTGTTCGGCGGCATCGGCCTGATCCCCGGCGCCCTGATCGGCGGCTTCTTCATCGGCATCACCGAGACGCTGGTCAGCGGCTACGTCAACTCGCTGCTCCAGGACGCCGTCGTCTTCGCGATCCTGATCCTGGTGCTGATCTTCAAGCCCGCCGGCCTGCTCGGCAAGAACGTCCGGGAGAAGGTGTAGGCGATGAAGTCCCCCCTCGTGCGCAAGGTGCTGACCCAGGGCGTCCCGCTGCTCGCCCTCTATCTGATCGTGCTGGCCCTGATCGGGGCCGGCGTCATCGACGACTACGTGATGGCCACGATCGCCCTGATCTGCATCAACATCGTGCTCGCGGTCAGCCTCAACCTGATCACCGGCTTCACCGGCCAGTTCTCGCTGGGGCACGCCGGCTTCATGGCCATCGGCGCCTACGCGACCGCCATCCTCAGCAACGCGGTCGACGGCCCCCTCGGCTTCCTCGGCGGCCTGCTCGCCGGCGGCGTGCTGGCCGCGGTGGTCGGCTTCCTGATCGGGCTGCCCACGCTGCGGCTGCGCGGCGACTACCTGGCGATCGCCACCCTCGGCATGGCCGAGATCATCCGGGTGGTCTTCGTCAACCTGGACAGCGTCACCAACGGGGCGGCCGGCCTGACGGTCCCCCAGAACATGGACTGGACCTGGTTCTTCATCCTGACCGTCGGCTCCGTCCTCCTCATCCGCAACTTCCTGCGGTCCCGGCAGGGGCGCGACGCCATCGCCGTCCGCGAGGACGAGATCGCCGCCGAGTCCATCGGCGTCGACACCACGCGCGCCAAGGTGCTGTCGTTCACCATCGGCGCCTTCTTCGGCGGCATCGGCGGCGGCATGTACGCCTCGTACTTCTACTTCATCAAGCCCGACCTGTTCGGCTTCCTCAAGTCGATCGACATCCTCGTCATCGTCGTGCTCGGCGGCCTCGGCAGCCTGTCGGGGTCGATCATCGCCGCCATCCTGCTGGCGCTCATCTCGACGCTGCTGCAGAGTTTCACCGAGATCCGGATGATCCTGTACGCCCTGCTCCTGGTGATCATCATGATCTTCCGCCCCGAGGGCCTGATGGGCTCGCGCGAGTTGTCGCTCCAGATGTTCGCCCGCTTCGGACGCCGCAGGCCCGCCCCGGCGGCTGCGAAGCCGGCGCCTGAGGCGTCCGCCACCGGCAAGGGGGACCCCCGATGAGCGACCTGCTGACCGTCGAGGACCTGACCCGGAACTTCGGCGGCCTCGCCGCCGTCTCGAACGTGACCCTGCGGCTGGGCCGAGGCGAACTGGTGGGCCTGATCGGCCCGAACGGCGCCGGCAAGACGACGGTGTTCAACCTGCTGACGGGCGTCTACCCGCCGTCCGCCGGCACGATCACCTTCGCGCGGGAGGGCCGCGGCCCGGTCTCGATCGGCGGCCGCCGCCCGTACGCCATCTGCCGCGCGGGGGTCGGGCGGACTTTCCAGAACATCCGCCTCTTCAAGGACCTGACCGTCCTCGACAACGTGGTGATCGCCCTGCAGCAGAACCGGCGCTACCCGCTGCTGTCGTCCTTCCTGCGGCTGCCGCCGTTCGCCACCCAAGAGGCCGAGATCCACGCGGCGAGCCTCGACCTGCTGCGCATCATGGGCCTGGCGGACAAGGCCGGCGAGTTGGCCCGCAACCTGCCCTACGGCGACCAACGGCACCTGGAGATCGCCCGGGCCCTGGCCACCGAGCCGACGCTGCTGCTGCTCGACGAGCCCGCCGCCGGCATGAACCCGGCCGAGACCGCCCAACTGACGGGGTTGATCGCGCGGCTGCGGGACGAGTTCGCGTTGACGATCCTGCTCATCGAGCACGACATGAGCCTGGTCATGAAGATCTGCGAGCGCATCTACGTGCTCGACCACGGCATCGTCATCGCCTCGGGGACGCCCGCCGAGGTGCGGGCGAACCCCCGGGTCGTCGAGGCCTACCTGGGAGAGGAGGCGTAGGTGTTCGAGATCCGCGACCTCCACGTCCATTTCGGCGGCATCCACGCCATCAAGGGCATCTCGCTGTCGGTCACCGACGGCGAGATCGTCACCCTCATCGGCGCCAACGGAGCCGGCAAGACGACGACGCTCAGGACGGCGTCCGGGCTGAAGGCCCCGACCACCGGATCGGTGTGGGTCGACGGCGCGGACGTCACGAAGGCGTCCCCGCAGGACCGGGTGAAGAAGGGCCTGTCGCACGTGCCGGAGGGCCGCCGGGTGTTCCCCCGGCTGACCGTGCTCGAGAACCTCGAACTCGGCGCCTACCTGCGCCGCGACCGGGCCGGCATCGCGGCCGACCTCGCGGGCGTCTACGACCGCTTCCCCGTGCTCGCCGACCGGACGAAGCAGTCGGCCGGCACCCTGTCGGGCGGCGAGCAGCAGATGCTGGCGATGGGGCGGGCGCTGATGGCCCGGCCGAGGATCCTGCTGCTGGACGAGCCCTCGATGGGGCTGGCGCCACTGCTCGTGCAGATGATCTTCGACATCGTGAAGGGCATCAACGAGACCGGCACCACCATCCTGCTGGTCGAACAGAACGCCAACATGGCGTTGCAGATCGCCCACCGCGCGTACGTCATGGAGACCGGATCGATCGTCGCGCAGGGTGCGGCCGCCGAACTGGCCCAGACGGACGACATCAAGAAGGCCTATCTGGGAGGGTAACGGCATGAGGCAGAGCGTGAGCGGCCAGGCCCGCCGAGGTGCATCGTGTTCGTGAGGCTGCGGATGACCGCGCACCCGTTCACCGTCGACGCCCAGGCGAGCATGCTGGACGCGATGGAGGTCATGTCCAGCAAGGGCGTCCGGCACCTGCCGGTCGTGGACGCCGGCCGGGTGGTCGGGGTCGTGTCGCACGGCGACATCGCGGCGGCGGGGCCGTCCCGGGCGACGACGTTCAGCGCCGGCGAGATCAACTACCTGCTGGAGAAGCTGAAGGTCGCCAAGGTCATGACCCGCGACCCGATCACGATCTCCCCGGACGCGCTGCTGGAGGAGGCGGCCGTCCTGATGCGCGACCACAAGATCGAGATGCTCCCGGTGGTCGACGGCGCGCGCCTCGTCGGCGTCATCACCGAGTCGGCGATCCTGGACGCCTTCATCGAGATCCTGGGCTTCCGCGACCGCGGCACCCGCCTCACGATCGACGCGACGGACGCCCCCGGCGTCCTGGCCCGGCTCACGGCGGTGACCGCCAAGCACGACGCCAACATCCAGCACCTCGCGGTGTACCGCGGCGAGGGCGACCGGTCGATCGTCGTGGTGGGCCTCAATTCGTTGAACACCGACGAGATCGAGAGCGACCTGGTCGCCGAGGGATTCCGGGTGCTCTACAAGCTGCAGAACCGCTGACATGGACGCCGTGGGCGCCGCCCGGGCGGCGGCGGTCGAGCGGCCGGCGTCCGCGGGCGACGGGCTCCATCCCCGCCCGCAACTGGTCCGGCCCGGGTTCGTCGCCCTCGACCGCGTGGCCGGGTTCGCCCACGACGACGCCCTGGTGGGCCTCGACGAGCGGTGGTGGGCCGACGCGGACCGGTTCGACCGACCGATCCGGCTGCCGTTCCCGCCCGAGTCGACGGCGTCCGGCATCGACGCGCCCGGCCACCATCCGTGCGTCTGGTACCGGCTGGCGGTGACGGCCGACGACCTGGCGGCCGCCGGTCACGCCCCCGGACGCCGCCTGCTGCTGCACGTCGGCGCCGTCGACCACGAGGCGACGGTCTGGGTGGACGGCACCATGGTCGGCACCCACGAGGGCGGCCAGACCTCCTTCAGCTTCGACGTGACGCCGGCCCTCGACCCGGACGCCGCCGCGCACGCGATCGTGGTGCGGGCCTTCGAGGATCCGCTCGACCCGCGGATGCCGCGCGGCAAGCAGGACTGGCTGCCCGAACCGCACCTGATCTGGTACCAGCGCACCACGGGCATCTGGCGGACCGTCTGGCTGGAGTCCGTGCCGCCCCTGCACATCGAGCGGGTGGCCTGGCGCGGCGACGTCGCGACGTCCCGGGTGAGCGTGACGATCGAGTTGAACCGGCGCCCCGACCCGCCCCTCGAACTGGCGGTGGCGGTCGCGCTCGGGGGGCGGGTGCTGGCGAAGGCCACGGTCCCGGCGGACGACCGGGTGGCCCGCCTCACCCTCGACCTCGCCGGCGCCAACACGGGCGCCCACCACGAGGAACTCCTGTGGAGCCCCGAACGGCCCGTGCTGCTGGACGCCGGCGTGGCCGTCGGCGACGACGCGGTGTCGAGCTACCTGGGCCTGCGGGAGGTCACCGTCGGGCCGGACGCCCTGCGCCTCAACGGCCGGCGCTTCACCCTGCGGTCGGTGCTGGAGCAGGGGTTCTGGCCGGCGTCCCATCTCGCCGCCCCCAGCCCCCAGGCGCTGCGCGCCGAGGTGGAGCTCATCCTGGCCCTGGGGTTCAACTCGGCCCGCCTCCACCAGAAGGTGGAGGACCCTCGGTTCCACTTCTGGGCCGACCGCCTGGGGCTCACCCTGTGGGGCGAGACCGGGGCGGCCTACGTGTTCGACTCGCTCGCCGTCGCCCGGCTGACCCGCGAATGGGTCGACGTCGTGCGCGCCTACGAGTCGCACCCGTCGATCATCGCCTGGGTGCCGTTCAACGAGTCGTGGGGGGTGTTCGGCGTCGATCGCAGCCCCGAGCAGCAGGCCTTCGTGCAGGGGCTCACCGACCTGACCCGGGCCCTGGACCCGACCCGGCCGGTGGTGTCGAACGACGGCTGGGAGCACGCGAACTCCGACCTCTTCACCGTCCACGACTACGCGGACTCCGGCGACCTCCTCGCCGCCCGCTACACGGCCGCCGGCGTCGAGGGCCTGCTCGCCACGACGGGCCCCGCCGACAAGCCGCTCGCGGTCGGGGCCTGGGCCGAGCGCCTGCGCACCCGGCCCGTCCTGCTCACCGAGTTCGGCGGCGTCCGCTTCGAGCCGGACGCCGCGGGTGCGGACGCCTGGGGGTACTCGACGGCCGCCGACGCCGCGGACTTCGAGCGCCGCCTCCGCGACCTGATGACCGCTGTGCGCGGCGCGCCGGCTCTGGGCGGCTGGTGCTGGACGCAACTCACCGACACCGCGCAGGAGGCCAACGGGCTGTGCGGCGCCGACCGCGTCCCGAAGTTGCCCGTGGAGACGCTACGGACGCTGTTCGGCCCCTGACGGGCCGACGTCAGCTGAGGACGCCCACCTGCCACGGGTAGGTGAACGACTCGCCGCGCCAGGTCTTCAGCGCGCCCAACACCCCGAAGACGATCGTGGCGAGGCCGCTGCCGGCGATGAGGAGGACGCCGAGGGGCAGGCCGATGATCGTGAAGACCAGCACCCAGCCGACGATGCCGGCGATCGTCATGGAGAGGGTGAAGTTGAACGCACCGGCCGCGGCCCGGCGGACGAACGGGGACCGATCCTTGTAGAGCCCCCAGACCACGAGCGGGCCCACGAAGTTGAGCCAGCCGGCGGACACGATCCAGGCGACGGCGGACGACAGGTGCGCCGCCGTGGCGAAGACGCGCTCGTCCGGGGTGGCCACCGTGCCGGGGTGCTGCGGGACCGGCGAACCGTTGGCGTACTGATCCCACTGAGGGGGCTGATTGAACGTCGACATGCCCCCAGTATGCGGGTCCTCCCGGGCGGATCCGGACCCGGCCGGGGACCGCTCAGGGGGCCACTGCGGGACGCCTTCGGGCCCTCCCTCACCGGCCGGGGGGCCGCCCGGCCGAGGTCAGGCTCCGCAGGAGAAGGGGCCGACGCTGAAGAAGTCGGCCCCCGCTGCGATGTCGCCGCCCGGCTCCGTGTGGGGCAACACATCGACGGCGCCCGGGCTGACGACCAGAACACGTAGGGCGCCGGAGCCGCTCCAGGAGAACAGGGGCTGGTCGAACTTGAGGGTGTCGCCGGTGGCCACCAGGGGGGACAGGGTGCCGGGATCCGCCTCGAGGCGCACCTCGACCACGCGGTCCTGGAGGTCGGTGATGGTGGCGCCGGAGGCGTCCGACTGCGTCACGGTGCCGCGCGTGGGCGCGGCCACCTGCTGCGCCTGGGGCGCGGCGACGATGGCGAGGCCGTCCCCGGCGGGGAGAGCCTCCACGACACCCTGGACGGGCGAGTACAGAGTCAGCACCGGACCAGCGTAGGACTCGGACGGCCCCGGCGTCCGGGCGCGTTCCCTCAGCCGGCGAACGTCACCGGCGTGACTGGACCGGACTCCCTCAGCCGGCGAACGTCCCGATCCGGAAGCGGGGCAGGGTCTCCTGCGGGTCCCGGTCGGCGCTGTGCTGGGCCGCGAAGTCGGCGGAGGCGTCCCGGCCGCAGAGAGCGAGGATGCGGCTCGCTCCGCCCGGGTGCTGACCCACCCACGCGGTCAGGTCGTAGACGCCGCCGTTCACGACCGCCCAGCAGGACGCCGCCCCCGCGTGCTGCTGCACCTGCGCGAGCGTGTACGAGGCGCCCGGGACGGACGTCGGAGTACCCGCCGAGGTGGTCGCCCCCGTCGGGGTGGGGCTGGTCGTGGCGGGGGTGGTCGTCGGGGTGGCGGTGGGCGACGCCGCAGCGGCGGCCGCGGCGAGGCGTCCGCTCCACACCGCGGTGGCCCCGCTGTGGCCCGCCAGGACCGTCAGCGCGGTCACCACGATCGCGAGGACGGCCACCAACGCCGCCGCGATCCGCGTGGGGAGCGATGCCGCGGCCCCGTTCGTGCTGGGCCCGTTCGTGCTGGGCCCGTTCGTGCTGGGCCCGCTCGTGGTCGGCCCGTTCGTGGTGGCGCGGGCGTCCCGGCGCTGCAGGATGTACCAGGCGACACCCACTGCGAGCAGGGCGCCGGCCGGGCCGGGAATCAGAGACCCCCACTGCTCGTGCTCCCCCGGGACGCCGACGCGCGCGGCGAGCGCCTCACCCGACTCGGTCGCGACCACCGCCGCCGCGGCGCCGGCGGCGAGGGCGAGCAGGGCAGGCACTGCGAGCGCGGCCCGCCACCGGCGGACGACGAGCAGCACGAGCAGCAGCGCTGCGCCGAGCGGCAGCAGCACGACCGCGGCGTGCACGACCAGGGGGTGCACCGGCAGTCCGGCGACAGTGTCGAAGAGCGAGGTCTCGGCGGGGAGCATGCGCCCATGATAGGGACACGACGTCGCGCCACGGAGCCGACCTCAGGCCCTGGGGGGCGGTGGTTCTCCGCACGACCAATCGCTGCGGATCCGCAGCACCCCTTGTCAGAAGGCATTTCCGTTGGCGTTACTGCTGCGGATCCGCAGCACCCCTTGCCAGAAGGCATTGCTGCTGGCGTTACTGCTGCGGATCCGCAGCACCCCTCGCTATGAGGCACTTCGCCGGACCCACCGCTGCGATCCGCCACAGCCACCGGCGGGAGACAGCGTGCCGGCCCCACCGCTGCGGCACCGCAGGAGTCGCTCGACACCGGCGGACTCCCTGCGCCCCTGACACGCAGTGCTGCGGATCCGCAGCAGCCAATCTCCGGAAAGTGCCCCTGACAAGCAGTGCTGCGGATCCGCAGCACTGCTGTCCGCGCGGAGATTGTCGCCCCGCCGAGGTCGGTCCGTACCCGCTACGGCATGCCCGCCAACCGCGCGAGGGCGGCCGCGGCCGCACCCACGATCACGACGAGCAGGAACGGCGCCCGCAACCGCAGCGCGACGGCGGCGGCGACGAGAGCGGCCACGCGGGCGTCCAGGACGAGGGACTGCCCCGCGGAGAAGGTGTTGGTGACGACCAGCGACGTCAGCAGCCCCACCGTGACGGACGCCGTGGCCCGCCGCATCGCGGGTGAGTCCAGGAGCGAGTCGGGCGCGAGGTAGCCCGCGAGTTTCGTGGCGAACGCGAGGGCGGAGGCACCGAGGATCCACAGCCACGCGGTCATGCGCCGCCCCCACTCCGCCAGGCGGTCATGCGCCGCCCACTCCGCCAGGCGGTCATGCGTCCCTCCGGTGTTGCCAACTGGCCAGGGCGAACGCCACGACGGCGGCCACGACGATCGGGATCCCGGGCGGCACCGCCGGCACCAGGAGCAGGGTCGTCAGCGCGCACACGGCCGCGACCGCCATCGGGTCGCGGCCGTGCAACCGGGGCCACAGCAGCCCCAGGAACGCGGCGACGGCGGCACCGTCCAGCCCGAAGCGGCGCGGATCCAGGGCCTCGCCGACCAGCGCGCCGAGCGCGGTGAACAGGGTCCACAACACCCAGACGGCGACGCCGGCCGTCCAGAAGCCGCGGCGCTGCTCCGCGGGGTCCTCCTGAGCGGACGCCGTCGCCATCGACTCGTCGATCGTGAAGTGCGCGTACAGGGGCTTGAGGCGTCCGGCGGGCCGCAACAACGCATCCAGGGAGACGCCGTACACCCCGTTGCGGATGCCGAGCAGGGACGCCGCCAGGGTCGCCGCGCCGAACGTTCCACCGCCGCCGATGACGCCGACGAACGCGAACTGCGAACCGCCGGTGAACATGAGGGCCGACAACGCCACCGTCTGGGCGACCGACAACCCGGCGGCCACCGACAGCGCCCCGAACGAGAGCCCGTACAGGCCCGTGGCCACCCCGATGGACAGGCCCATCCGCACGGCGGGGGTCAGCGCGACGGGAGTCAGCGGGACGGCGGGCACCTCGCGAGGCTAGCCCCGCCCGGGGGGCGGGGCGGCGTCCGACCACCCAGCGGGAGCCCCTACACTCGGGCGGTAGCCAGGCCGGACGCCGCGGCGTCCGGAACGCGTCGCACCCAGGAGTCCCCATGAGCAACCGCCGCCGCCCCCGCAGGCTGATCGCCACGCTGGCGTCCGCAGCGGTGCTGGTCGGCCTGGCGGCCTGCACCACCGAGACGGTGACCCCCGGCACCCGCCCCAACCGGCCCCCGGACGCCGCCCTGCCCACGCAGAGCCCCGAGACGGATCCGGCGAAGCTGGCGCTCGACCTTACCCGGCTGCCGGGCTACCGGCCGGCGACCGCCGAGGGCGACGGCGTGTTCAGTCGGCCCCTGACGGAGGCCCCCGGCACGGTGTGGTGGAAGGTGCTCGACCAGAACAACCGCACCCTCGACCCCTACACGCCCCAGGACCTGATCGCCTTCGGCGACCCCGCCACCTACACCGACCCGGCCGTGAAGGGCGTGTTGACGTTCCGCGGCAACCATTACCGGACGGGCGGCGCCTACGGCACGGCCAACGTGCAGGCCAAGCGGCTCCAGGTCGTCTGGACCAAGGAGATCGGCGAGGTGCGCGGCGAGGGCTCGTACTGGCCGGGCGCCGGCTGGACCGGGCAGCCACTGCTCGTCAACTGGCCCCAGGCGACCAAGGCGGCGATGGGCCTCGACCCGACGCTCGCGGCCGACCCGAACTTCGTCGAGGTCCTCTACCCCGTGTTCGAGGGCAAGGTCTACCGGCTCAACCTGGCCGACGGCACCGCGACGAAGGATCCGATCGACGTCAAGTTCGGCTTCAAGGGCACCGGGTCGGTCGACCCGCGCGGGTACCCCCTGCTGTACGCGGGCCAGGGGCTCAACGACCGCAACGGCACGGTCGGCTACTGGCGCTACCGGATGTTCGACCTGATCCAGAACAAGGAGGTCTACGTCATCCCCGGCCTCGACGAGGGGTCTCTGCGCCCGGAGTGGGGGGCGTTCGACTCGTCCGCCCTGATCAACCGGCAGACCGACACCCTGATCGAGCCGGCCGAGAACGGGCTGATCTACAAGGTGAAGCTCAACACCACCTTCGACCCGGCCGCCAAGAAGGTCTCGATCGACCCGCAGCTCACCAAGATGGTCTACGCGGGTCCCGACAGCGTCAAGCACGGCATCGAGAACTCGGCCGTGGCCTACCGCAACCTGATGTTCGCCGCCGACAACGACGGCATGCTCCTGTGCTGGGACGTCAACACCCTGCAGGTGCTGTGGATGCGCGACGTGGGCGACGACACGGACGCCTCGCTGGCCCTGGACGCCACCGACCAGGGCGTCTTCCTCTACACCGGCAACGAGGTCGACCACCGCGGGGAGACCGGCGGCGAGCGCATCACCAACATCCGCAAGATCGACGCCCTCACGGGCCGCCAGGTCTGGCAGTACGACATCCCGACGTACTACGACGCGGCCGTCAACGGCGGCGTCCTCGGCAGCCCGATCGTGGGCCAGGGCGCCATGGGCGACATGGTCATCTTCAACGTGGCCCGCACGACCGCCCCCCGCGAAGGCGACCTGGTGGCGCTCGACAAGGCGTCCGGCGGCGTCATCTGGCGGCGGCACCTGTCGAACTACAGCTGGTCGTCCCCCACGTTGATCACTGGGTCGGACGGCACCCAGTACGGGGTGCTGCCCGACTCGGAGGGCACGATCCACCTGTTCGACCCGCTGACCGGACTCGACCTGTCGACCCTCGACCTGGGCAAGAACACCGAGTCGACCATCAGCGCCTACAACGACATGCTCGTCGTGGCGTCCTACGACCGGAAGATCTACGGCATCCGGATCAGCTAGGAGCGGGGCTTGGGGTTCAGGAACCCCCGCAGGGCCTTCGTCAGGTTGGGCATCAGCAGGTACGTCATCACCGCGGTGATCAGCATCGTGTTGATCGCGGTGACGATCAGGAACGGCAGCCCCCAACCGGTCAGGATGGGCGCGACGAAGAAGATGAAGAAGGACGCCGTCGGCCAGATGCCCAGCCACGTGACAACGGCCATCCGGTGCCGCGGCGGCTTCATGGACGCCGGCACGACCGGCCCCTCGAACCAGGCCTCGAGGCCGGTCAGCCGCCGGTAGTCGGGTTCGTCCAGGGCATGCATCTTCAGCACGCCGAGGGCGGCCTGCCGGTCGCGGGAGGCGTCCCACTCGGCGAGGTGCTCCTCCGTGTCGAAGTTGACGACGACCTGGTAGTCGCCGCCCGGCTGCTCGGGGGGCAGCAACTCGCCGGCCAGGAAGCCCCGGTGGGTCTTCATGGCGGCGAGCATCGCGCGGACGCCCTCCTCGTACTCGTGCTCGTGGCCGGCGCGCGCGCGGCGCCGGGCGATGCGGGTGACGCGGCCGGGGTCGGCAGCGGGCTCCTGGGACACGGTGACCTCCTTGGGGACGCCGCCAGGATCCCACGGCCCGGCCGCCGTGCGCAGCGCGGCGTCCCGCCGAGGCGTCCGAGCGCGGCGAACCTGCCTCTGGCAACGGCCGGGTTGCCGAACCGGCGGACTTCCGGCTGCTTATGATGACGACTAGGCCGGTACCACTGAACGCCACCACGGAACACGGCGGTCCAGCTTTGCCGATGGCCGGCCCTGAACCCAATGGAGGGGAACATGGGAAATCTCAGTCGTCGATCGCTCATCGTCGGAACCGGCGGACTCGCGGCCTTCGCCCTGGCCGGCTGCGCGAGCGGCAGCACCGGTGGCGGCAGCGCCGGCCAGTCCGGTTCGAAGACCGTGCGCATCACCCTGGCGAACCACGTCTGGACCGAGAACGTCAAGAAGTCACTCACCGAGTTCGAGACGGCCACCGGCCTGAAGCTCGAGATCACTCAGTTGGCCGAGGACCAGCTGTCCGACCAGTACAACGTCAAGCTCAACGCGGGCACGTCCGAGATCGACGTGATGATGTACCGCCCGCTGCAGGAGGGCCGCCTGTTCGCGCAGAACGGCTACTTCGCCGATCTGACCGCGAAGGCGAAGGGGGACACCGCCTGGAACGTCGCCGACTTCCAGGCCAGCCCCATGTCGGCGACCACCTACAAGGACAAGATCGTCGGCGTCCCGATCATCACCGAGCGCGAGGTCCTGTACTACCGCAAGGACGTGCTCACCGCCGCCGGCCTGACCGTCCCCAAGACGCTGGAGGAGCTCGAGGCGGCCGCCAAGAAGATCAAGGAAACGCAGAACATGGCCGGTTTCGTGGCCCGGACCGGCAAGTCCCCCGCGGTCACCCAGTTCTCCAGCTTCCTGTACTCGATGGGCGGCGACTGGGTGGACGCCGCCGGCAAGGCCGCCGTCAACTCCGAGGCCGCCAAGAAGGCCTACGCGCTGTACGGCGGGCTCATCAAGAACTACGGCCCCGCGAACGTCTCCACCGACATGAGCTGGCCCGAGGCCATGGCGATCTTCACCCAGGGCAACGCCGCCTTCTACACCGAGGCCGACTCGCTCTACAAGAACGCCACCGACACCGCCAAGTCGAAGGTGTCCGACAAGGTCGGCTTCGCCCAGTTCCCGGCCGGCCCGGCCGGCTCCAAGCCCTACAACATCCCGTCCTGGGCGCTGGGCATCAACGCCGCCTCCCCCAACATCGAGAACGCGTGGAAGTTCGTCCAGTGGGCGACCTCCAAGGATCAGGTGCTGGCCCAGCAGAAGTCCGGCATCCCCGGCGCGCGCACGTCGGTGTGGGAGAGCCCCGACGGCATCTCCACCTACCCGAAGGACCTCGCGGAGGCGATCGTCGCCAGCGCCAAGGTCGGCGTCGACCACGATCGTCCGGTCGTGGCCCAGGTCGTCAAGGCCCGCGAGGCGGTCGGCCAGCCGATCGTCGAGACGATCAAGGGCGGTGACACGGTTGCTGCCGCAGAGGCCGCCGCCGTCGCCTTCCAGGCTGTTCTGGACAACGAGAAGAAGTAGGCCTGGTTCCGCCGGAGGTGCTCCGACCGGGCACCTCCGGCGACCGGTCCCGAGGAGGCTCCTGTGACCACAACAACCTTCCAAGGCCCACGCCCCCAATCGGCGCTCTCCCTCTGGGCCAACAAGCATCGCCGCTGGCTCTTCGCCGGCCCGTCGATGCTGTTCATCTTCCTGCTGATCATCTTCCCGATCGTGTGGACGTTCTGGCTGAGCCTCACGGACGCCGCCGGCTCCGTCCGCGCGCCCTCCGAGTTCATCGGGCTGCAGAACTACGTCGACGTGCTGACCGACACCCAGCGCTTCTGGCCGGCCGTCGGGCGCACCGCGCTCTTCACCGTCGTGGTGCTGACGTTCGAGATGCTGTTCGGCCTCGGCATCGCCCTGCTGCTGTGGCGGCCGTTCAAGGGCGAGCGGCTCGTGCGCGTCGCGATCCTGCTGCCCCTGGTCGCCACCCCGGTGGCGGTCGGCATGATGTGGCGCCTGATCTTCGACCCGTCCATCGGCCCGATCAACCGGCTGATCGGCGTCTTCGGCATCCCGCCGCAGCCGTGGCTGGCCGGCGAGGCGACCGCGCTGCCCACCACGATGTTCATGGACATCTGGCAGTGGACGCCGATGGTCACCCTGATCCTGCTGGCGGGCCTGACCTCGCTGTCGGAGGAGCCCTTCGAGGCCGCCCGGGTCGACGGGGCGTCCGGCTGGCAGACCTTCCGCTACATCACCTTCCCGATGCTGCAGTCCACCTTCATCGTGGCGCTGCTGCTGCGCGGCATCGACGCCCTCAAGACGTTCGACATCCTGCTCGCGGCGAAGGGCAAGGGGGGCGGCTCGTTCAACGAGGTCGAGACCCTCAACCTCTACGGCTACGGACTCTCGTTCGATTACAACGAGTACGGCGCCAGCTCGACCGTCCTCATCCTGTTCTTCATCATCATCGTGGTCAGCATGTTCCTGCTGACCCGCAAGCGTGAGGAGTCGGCCCGATGATCACCAGCCGCCCCTACAAGATCTTCCGCGTCGTCGCGCTCGTGCTGGTCGTGCTCGCGTTCATCGTGCCCATCATCTGGATGGTGCTGGCCGCGTTCAAGACCAACGTCGACATCTACGACGCCGCCAAGACGATCATGTTCACGCCGACCATGGAGAACTTCGACAAGGTCTTCGCCCAGGGCAACTTCGGGCAGTACATCTTCAACTCCGCGCTGATCGCGGTCGTGGCGACGGGCCTGTCGATCATTCTCGGCGTCCCGGCCGCGTTCGCCATGTCGCGGTTCGTGATGAACAAGTCGGCCCTCGTGGTGCTGATGGCCCGCGTCATCCCCGGCGTCTCGCTGCTGGTGCCGTGGTACTACCTGTTCAGCCAACTCCGACTGGTGGGCTCGTACTGGGTGCTGATCCTGGCGCACATGTTCGTGGCACTGCCCCTGATCGTCTACATCATGATGGGCTTCTTCGACGGCCTGCCGATCGAACTCGAAGAGTCCGGCCAGGTCGACGGGCTCACCCCCATCGGGTCGTTCTGGTACCTGATGCTGCCGTTGTCGACGCCCGGCATCGCCACCGCCGGCATCCTGTCGTTCATCTTCAGCTGGAACAACTTCCTGTTCGCGCTCGTGCTCTCGAGTTCGTCCACGAAGACGCTTCCCGTCGCGATCTACGACTTCATCGGCTACGCCTCGATCGACTGGGGGGCCCTGATGGCGGCGTCCACGGTGGTGACCCTGCCGATCATGCTCATGTCGCTGTTCGCCCAGAAGTACATCGTCTCCGGCCTCACCGCCGGCGCGACGAAGGGCTGATCGTGGAACGCATCGACCGCGTCGAGACCTTCCTGGTCGCGCCCCGGTGGCTGTTCGTCCGCATCGAGACCACCGGCGGCCTGGTCGGGTGGGGGGAGGCGTCCTGCGAGGGCCGTTCGGAGACCGTCCGGACGGCCGTCGCGCAGCTCTCCGAGTACCTGATCGGGGCCGATCCCTTCCGGATCGAGGACCACTGGCAGGTCATGACCAAGGGGTCGTTCTACCGGCACGGGGTGATCCTCTCCAGCGCGGTCGCCGGCATCGACCAGGCCCTGTGGGACCTGCTCGGCAAGTCGGTGGGCCTGCCGGTCCACGTGCTGCTCGGCGGGCCGGTCCGCGACCGCGTCCGGGTGTACTGCTGGGTGGGCGGCGACGAGCCCGCCGAAGTGGCGGACCAGATCGCCCAGGTCGTCGACGAGGGCATGACGGCCGTCAAGATGAACGCGTCGGGCCGCATGAAGCCGCTCGGCACCATGGCGGCGCTGCAGGGCGTCGTCGACCGGGTGGCCGCGGCCCGCGAGGTGCTCGGCCCGGATCGGGACGTGGCGGTCGATCTGCACGGCCGGTTCACCCTGGCCACGGCCCGCCGCCTGGCCCCGCTGCTCGAGCCGCTGTCACCCTTCTTCCTGGAGGAGCCGCTCGTCCCGGAGAACAGCCACCTCATCGGGCAGATGGTGGCGTCGACCCCCCTGCCCATCTCGACCGGCGAGCGGCTCTACACCCGGCAGGAGTTCCTGCCGGTGCTGCAGGCCGGCATCGCGGTGGCCCAGCCGGATCTGTCCCACGCCGGCGGCATCAGCGAGGTGCGCCGGATCGCGTCGCTGTGCGAGGTGTTCGACGTGGCGATCGCCCCGCACTGCCCGCTGGGGCCGCTGGCCCTGGCGTCCAGCCTGCAGATCGGGTTCGCCGCGCCGAACCACCTGATCCAGGAGCAGAGCATCGGCATCCACTACAACGAGGGGGCCGAGGTGCTCGACTACGTCGTCGACCCCGAACCGCTCCGGTTCGTCGACGGCCACGTCGAGCGGCTGACCGGTCCCGGCCTCGGCATCGAGGTCGACGAGGCGGCCGTCCGGGCGGCGGACGCGCAGGGCCACGCCTGGCGGAACCCCGTCTGGCGACACACCGACGGATCCTTTGCGGAATGGTGACCATGCTGGACGTGCTGAAGAAACAACGGGTCGTCGGGATCATCCGCGGCCACGACACGGACGCCGCGATCGCGGCCGGGCGCGTGCTCTTCGCGGCCGGCATCGGCCTGGTCGAGGTATCGCTCACGACGCCGCGCGGCCCGGACGCCATCGCGGCCCTCGCCGCCGGCGCCCCCGAGGGGTGCCTGGTCGGGGCCGGCACCGTGCTGACGGAGGCGGACGTCCGCGATGTCGCCGCCGCCGGGGCCCGGTTCGTGGTCACCCCCGCCCTCACGGACGCCGTCGGTGCGGCCGCCGCCCTCGGACTGCCCGTCCTGGGCGGCGCGTTCACCGCCAGCGAGGCGCTGGCGGCGCTGCGTGCCGGGGCCGTGGCCGTGAAGCTGTTCCCGGCCTTCCTCGGCGGCCCGGCCTACCTGAAGGCGCTCCGGGACCCGTACCCGACGCTGCCGTTCATCCCGGTGGGGGGCGTCGATCTGGCGGTGGCGCGCGAGTACCTGCGCCTGGGTGCGATCGCCGTCGGGGTCGGCAGCCCGCTGGTCGGGGACGCGGCGTCCGGAGGGAGCCTGGACGCCCTGCGCGAGCGGGCCGTCGCCTTCGCGGGCCTCGCCGCCGAATTCCCGTGACCGACCTGCTCACCGTCGGCGAGGCCCTGGTCTCGTTCCGCACGGACGCCATCGGCGCCGGCTGGCGGGCGGCCGCGCACGTCGCGGGCGCCGAGGCCAACGTGGCGATCGGCGTGGCCCGCCTCGGGCACACCGCCCGCTGGGTCGGCCGGGTCAGCGACGACCGGCTCGGCGACTGGGTGACGGCCACGCTGGCGTCCGAAGGGGTCGACGTGACGTTCGTCGCCCGCGACCCGCGGCGTCCGGCCGGCGCCATGGTGCTGGAGTCCCCCGCCGACCACGCCCGCCGCGTCACCTACGTGCGACGGGGGTCCGCGGGGTCGGCGCTCGCCCCCGCCGACGTGCTGCCCGCCCTCGCGGGGGTGCGCCGGGTGCACCTGAGCGGCGTGACGCCCGCGCTGGGTCCCGGTCCGCGGGCGGCCTGCCTCGACCTGGCCCGAGCGGCCCGCACCCGCGGCGTCCCGGTGTCGCTGGACGTGAACCGCCGGCCCGCCCTGTGGTCCGACGACGAGGCCCGCGCGGCCCTGGCGGACCTGCTGCCGCACGTCACGACGGTGATCGCCTCCGAGGACGAGGTGGGGCTCCTCGGCCCCGGCTCCGAGGAGGCGGTGGTCGGGGCCCTGCTGGCGGCCGGGGCGTCCGAAGTCGTGGTGAAGCGGGGCGAGCGAGGCGCGGCCGTGTTCTGGGCCGGGGGCACCCTCGAGTCACCGGCCCTGCCGGTGCCGGCCGTCGACGTGATCGGCGCCGGGGACGCCCTGTGCGCGGGCTTCCTGTCGGGGCTGCTGGACGGACTGGGCCCGGAGGCCGCCCTGGCCCGCGGCATCGCGCTCGGCGCGGCCTGCGTGGCGAGCGCCGGCGACTGGGAGGGGCTGCCCGACCGGGCCGGCCTCGCCGCCCTGGTCGCGGGGCTGACCCGCTGAGGTGCAGCGCCTAGAGTCGGGGTCATGACTGAGCCCGAGGTCGTCGACAACGCCGAACGCCACCGCTACGAGATCCTGGTCGACGGGCGGGTGGCCGGGCACCTCGGCCACCGGACGCCGCGCGACGGCGTCGTCGAGTTCCCGCACACCGTCGTCAAGGACGCCTACGCGGGGCGCGGGCTGGCGTCCGTGCTCGTCCGGCACGCCCTGGACGCCGCCCGCGCGGCCGGACTCCGCGTCGTCCCCACCTGCCCGTACGTGCGCGGCTGGATCGCCAAGCACCCCGACTACGCCGCCCTGGTGACCCCGGTCGTGGAGCTCGTGGACGGGGCGGCCGCCCAGGTCGGCACCTTCGGCGTCCGCCGGTTGCTGCCGCGCCGCGCACGCCGCCTGGTGGGCGCCTGGTGCTTCGCCGACCACATGGGCCCCGCCGACGTGGACGCCGACCGCAGCCCCGGCGTCGGCCCACACCCGCACTGCGGCCTGGCGACGGTGACCTGGCTGCTGGACGGCGAACTGCTGCACCGCGATTCGCTGGGCAGCGAGCAGCCGATCCGCCCGGGGCAGCTCAACCTGATGACCGCCGGCCACGGCGTCCAACACGCCGAGGAGGGCACCGGGTACGCCGGACCGTTCGAGGGCGTCCAGCTGTGGGTGGCGCAACCGGACGCCACCCGCTCCGGTCCGGCGGCGTTCGAGCACCATCCCGAGCTGCCGCGGATCGACCTGGGGGCGGGCACGGCGACGGTGCTGCTGGGTGAGTTCGCCGGCGCCGAGAGCCCGGCGCGCCGCGACACCGACCTGGTCGGGGTCGACCTGCGGCTGCACGGCACCGCCGACCTGCCGCTGCGGCCCGACTTCGAGTACGCCCTCATCGGGCTGCGCGGCGGCGTCGAACTCGACGGCGTCCACCTGGGGGCCGGGCAGTTGGCGTACCTGGGGGCGGGGGCCGACGAGTTGCGGGTCACGGTGCCCGAGCGCGGCCGGGCGATGCTGCTGGGCGGCGTGCCGTGGGACGAGCCGGTGCAGATGTTCTGGAACTTCGTCGGCCGCGACAAGGCCGACCTGGCCCAGGCGGCCCGGGACTGGAACGCCGGCTCCGACCGGTTCGGACGCCTCGAGTCGCCCCTGCCCCGCTACACCGCCCCCGAGGCGCCCTGGCACGACTGAGCCGGGGCGGGGCTCCGGTGGCGGCCTACCGCCGGCGCAGGGTGCCGAAGATGGAGCGGGTCGCCTGGGCCACCGCGGCCCGGGCCATCTGCCGCACCATCGTGTTCTTGCTGAGTTGCTCGATCATCGACGGCTCCGGCTTGGGGGCCCGGGTGCGGCCCCTCGGCGGGGTGGCCCGAGGCTCCGCTTCGCGATACCCGTCGTCCGCCCCGTACCCGGGCCCCGCCCCCGGGGCGCGGTACGTGGCCCCCTGCTCGGCCTGCGCGGCCTCGCGGGCGGCCGTCTCGGCCCCCGCCGCGGCCCGGGCGGTCAGCATCTCGTAGGCGGACTCCCGGTCGATCGTCCGGCCGTACTTCGCCGTCATGCCCGACTGCGCGACGCCGCCGGCCAGCCAGTCCGGGTTCATCGGGTCCATGGACGCCGTGGGCGCGAGCATCCGCGTCCACGCCACCGGGGTGGGGGCGCCGTTCGGGTTGAGGACGGTCACGATGGCCTCGCCGATGCCGAGGCTGGTCAGGGCCTGGGCGAGGTCGTAGTCCGACTTGGGGTACGTGTTGACGGTCTGCTTGAGCGCCTTGGCGTCGTTGGGGGTGTGGGCGCGCAGCTGGTGCTGGACGCGCGACCCGAGTTGCGCCAGGACGCCGTCCGGCACGTCGGTCGGCTGCTGGGTGACGAAGAAGACGCCCACGCCCTTGGAGCGCACGAGGCGCACGGTCTGCTCGATCTGGCGGAGGAACTCCCGGGACGCCCCGTCGAACAGCAGGTGCGCCTCGTCGAAGAAGAACACCAGCTTCGGCTTGTCCAGGTCGCCGGCCTCCGGCAGGTCGTGGTACAGGTCGGCGAGCAGCCACATCAGGAACGTCGAGAACAGGTGCGGCCGGTCCTGCACGTTCGGCAACTCGAGCATCGACACGACGCCCTGGCCGTCCGGCGTGACGCGCAGCAGATCGAACGTGTCGAACTCGGGCTCGCCGAAGAACACGTCGGCGCCCTGGCCCTCCAGCGCCGAGATCTCCCGCAGGATGACACCGGCGGTCGCCGAAGACAGCCCGCCGATGGCCTTGAGTTCGGGTTTGCCCTGGTCGGAGGTCAGGAACATCAGCAACTGCCGGAGATCCTTGAGGTCCAGCAGCGGCAGCCCGGCGCGGTCGGCGTAGGTGAACACCAGCCCGAGCGACGACTCCTGGGTGTCGTTGAGGCCGAGCACCTTGCTCAGCAGCAGCGGCCCGAACGACAGCACCGTGGCGCGCAGCGGCACCCCGGTGCCCTGACCGCCCAGGGCGTAGAACTCGGTGGGACAGCCCGCCGGCGTCCAGGTCTGGCCGATGGCCGCGGTGCGGGCCAGCAACTTCTCGGACGACGTTCCGGGCAGCGCGATGCCGGACAGGTCGCCCTTGATGTCGGCCGCGAACACGGGGACGCCGGCCTTGCTGATCTGCTCGGCCATCAACTGCAGGGTCTTGGTCTTGCCGGTGCCGGTCGCCCCGGCGACCAGGCCGTGCCGGTTGAGCATCGACAGGGACAGGTTGACGGGCACGTCCGGCCGGGGCGTCCCGTCGGCCACCAGCACGCCCAACTGGATGGCCGGGCCGGCGAAGGTGTACCCGCGCTGGATGGCGTCGATCGACTCGGGGCTCTGCGTCATGCCGCCTAGCGTGGCACAAGCGGCCGCGCCGCAGCAGGCGTCCGGCCCAGTGCGCCGGTGCTTCGCCGAGCGGGTAAACTATCGGCGGCCCCGAGCATCACCGAAGGATCCCCCATGACGCAACGGAACGTATGGCTGGCGCTGCGCACGCCACTGACCATGCTGTCCCTGCTCGCCTTCGTGCTCATCGTGGGGGCCTGGGCCTGGCGGGCCACCGTCACCCCGATCCCGAAGCGGCCCCCGGATCCCTGCGTCGTGCAGAGCATCGGCCCGCAGTACACGGCGAAGAACGCCACGATCCGCATCCTCAACGGCACCACGACCTCCGGCCTGGCCAAGAACGCCAAGCTGATCTTCGGCGGCGCCGGCTTCTACGTCCTCAAGGTCGGTAACGCCGAGCAGCCCGCCGACCGCACGTTCATCGCCGGGGTGAGCGAGACCAGCCCCGAGGTCGTCCTGGTGCGGTCGTACTTCCCGGCGGACACCCCGTTCGTCGCCGACCCCGTCGCCTTCCGCGACCACACGGTCGACATCACCCTGGGCAAGGACTACAAGACGGACATCCTGAGCGCGACGCCCAAGACGTCGGTCCCGCTGCCGGACGGCAAGGCGTGCATCCCCGGGTACAAGGAGATCAACACCGGCAGTTGACCGGACGCCGCTGCGCCCCCCGCCGCCGCGCCCGCTACCGGTCCAGCCAGGACGCCAAGCGTCCGTTCGCGCTGATCCGCCGGAACCGCTCCTCCACCTTCGCCCGATCGCGGGACGGCGTGACGATCAGCAGCGCGTCCCCCGCCCGGATGCGGGTGCCTCCGTCGACCGGCAGCGCCGCGTCCTCGCGGATGATGGTGGCGACGACGCTGAGGCGGGGCAGCCGCAACTCCTGGATGGTGACGCCGTTGAGGCGCGAGCCGGACGGCACCGTGACCTGCATGAAGTCGGCCTGGATGCGGTCGAGCGGGGCCGCCTCGACGCCGATGTCGACCGGGTCGTCGCCGGTGGTGACGCCGAGCAGGCGCGCCATCCAGGGCAGCGTCGGCGCCTGCAGCAGCGTGAACCCGACGACGTAGACGAGCACGGCGTCGAACAGTTCCGCCGATTCGGGGGCCCCGGCCGCGAGCGGCACCGTGGCCATGATGATGGGCACCGCCCCCCGCAGGCCCGCCCAGGAGACGAAGAGTTGGGCCCGCCAGGGCATCCGCACCCACGAGGCGCACGCGAACACCGACAGCGGGCGGGCGACGAAGGTGACGAAGGCCCCGATGATCAGGCCGACGCCGAGCACCTCGGGGGTGAGCCGCTGCGGCCGCGACAGCATGCCGAGCATGATGAACAGGCCGATCTGCGACACCCAGCCGATCCCCTCGGCGAACGACCGGGTGGCGCCGCGGTGGGGCAGGTCGGAGTTGCCGAGGATGACGGCGCACACGTAGACCGCGGCGAACCCGGAGACGTGGACGAACACGCCGAGCCCGTAGGCGAGCACCACCATGCCCATCGCGCCCAGCGGGTAGAGGCCGGACGCCGGCAGCGCCACCCCCTTGAGCAGCTTGGCCCCCAGCCAGCCGACCAGCGCCCCGAGCAGCAGCCCCCCGATGAGCTCGACGACGATCGTCAGGGCCACGATGGGCGGCCCGCCCTCGGGCAGCACCCCCAGGGACCACTCGGTGGCGACCCCGACCAGCAGGACGATCGGGGCGTCGTTGAGGCCCGACTCGCCCTCCAGCGTGGCCCGGATCTGGGCCGGCAGCGGCACCGTCCGCAGCACCGAGAACACGGCGGCCGAGTCGGTGGGGGCGATGACCGCCCCCATCAGGACGGCGGCCGGCAGCGGCAGGTGCAGCACCAGGTAGCAGAACGCCGCCACCGCGGCCACCGACGTCACCACCCCCAGCGTCGCCAGCAGGGCGGCGACGGTCAGGGCCTGTTTGATGTCGGCCCAGCGGGTCGTGAACCCGCCCTCCCCCAGGATGAACACCAGCGCCGCGAAGCCGAGGGCGTGGGCCAGCCCGGCGTCGTCCATGCGGAAGCCCATGAGTTCGATGCCCATGCCGACGGCGAGGAAGATCAACAGCGAGGGCAGCCCGATCCAGGCGCCCAGGCGGGCGGCGAGCACGGCGATCAACAGCACCGCCGACCCGATGAGCAGCAGCATGTCCAGGCTCATCGGCGCGCCCCCCATCGGTCTGGCAGCAGTTTAGGTCACGCGGCCGACGCGCCGGGACGCCCCGCCCACCTCTGCAGGAGCGCCGCGGCAAGGATCGATGCGACCGCCACGGCGGCCCCCGGACGCCCCGGGTGCAGCAGCAGCCCCAGCAGCCAGGCGGACGCCGTCCCGCCGGTCAGCGCGGCGTGCGCGGCGAGGATGGGCCCGAGACGGGGGGCGTCCGACGGTGGCGGCGTGAGGCGTCCGCTCGCCCGGGCCAGCGGGGGCACGACCGCGGCCAGCACGCCCAGGGCCAGGGCGGCCACGACCAGGGGGTGCAGCAGCCACCCGGCGGCGGGCCGCAGCAGGACGATCCCGGCCAGCAGCGCGGACGCCGCCACGATCGCGGTGGTCCCCCACAGGTACACCACCATGAGGACGCCGCCGGCGCGGCCCAGCGCCCGGGCGACGCGCGCCGACGGCGTCCGCAGCACCCCGGCCCGGTCGAGCAGGCCCAGCAGGCCGGTCTGGGCGAGCGCCAGCAGCGCGAGCGCCACGGTCGGCGGGTAGTAGCTGACGATCGCCGAACCCGGGTAGCCCGCCCACGCGCTGAGCGCCGCGACGCCGGCCGCGCCGCCGACGAGCGCCGCCCACGGCGTCCAAACGGGGCCGCGGGTGAACGCGCCGCGGTGATAGGCGACCCCCCACTGGTGGCACGCCGGCCAGACGAGCAGCCAGTTCAGGTAGCGCACCTCGACGGTCCCGGACGCCGCGGCGACGGCGTCCACCCCGGCGGCGGCGAGGCACAGGGACGCCCCCACGGCCCAGCCGAACCGCTCGTGCAGCCGGACCGCCAGGGGGGCCAGCGCCACCACGACGAGGTAGACGGTCAGGAACCACCACGACGCGCAGTAGTCGCGGCTCAGCTGCGCCAGCAGCGCGGGCCAGTCCTCGCCGCCCGCCCCCGGATAGGGCGGCGTCGGCGGCGTCCCGGGCAGCCACGCCAGCGCCGTGGCGATCCCGCCGACCACCAGGGTGAACAGCAGCAGCGGGCCGCCGACGCGGCGTCCCCGGGAGGCGAGGAACCGGGCGACCCCGGGCCGGCCGGGACCGGCGGCGTCCAAGGAACCGGCGTCGGCGTACCCACCGGCGACGAAGAACAGGGGCAGCAGCATCAGCACCCAGGTGGCCGGCCACCACGACGGGTCGGGCTGCCAGCGCTCGAGCCCGAGGCGTCCGTCGGCGACGCCGACCCGGAAGAAGGCGGCGTGGTAGCCGATCACCATGAGCACCGCGGCGGCCCGGGCCGCGTCGATCAGGTGGTGGCGCTCCCGGGCCGGCGGCACGGGCGGCTACCCTGCGTCGCCCTCGGTGCGGACCGCGTGCCCGCCGAACTGGTTGCGCATCGCGGCGACCATCTTCATGGCCGGGGAGTCCTCCTGCTGCGAGACGAACCGGGCGAACAGGGCGGCCGAGATGGTCGGCACGGCGACGCCGTAGTCGACGGCGGCGTTGACGGTCCAGCGGCCCTCGCCGGAATCGGCGGCGAAGCCCTCGATCTTGTCCAGGTGCTCGTCCTCGTCCATGGCCTGGACCATGAGGTCGAGCAGCCACGAGCGGATGACGGTGCCGACGCGCCAGGACCGGAAGATCTCCTTGACGTGGGTGACCTCTTCGGCGGCCTCGAGCAACTCCCAGCCCTCGGCGTAGGCCTGCATGAGGCCGTACTCGATGCCGTTGTGCACCATCTTCGCGAAGTGGCCGGCGCCGTGGCCGCCCGCGTGCACGAACCCGAACTCGCCCTCGGGCTTCAACGCGTCGAAGATCGGCTGGCAGCTGGCGATGTCGGCGTCGTCGCCGCCCACCATCAGGGCGTAGCCGTTCTGCAGGCCCCACACGCCGCCCGAGGTGCCGACGTCGACGAAGTGGATGCCGTCCTTGGCCAACTGCTGGGCGTGGATCTCGTCCCACGTCCACTTGGAGTTGCCGCCGTCGATCACGATGTCGCCGGGGGCCAGCAGCGGCGTGAGCTGCTCGATCGTGGCGTTCACCACGTCGATCGGCAGCATCAGCCACACGACGCGCGGGCTCTCGGTCAACTGGTCGACCAACTCGGCGAGGCTGCCGACGTCGGTGACCTCGGGGTTGCGGTCGTACCCCACCACCTCGTGCCCACCGTTGCGGATCCGTGCCCGCATGTTGTGCCCCATCTTGCCCAGGCCGACCAGTCCGATGCGCATGCCCACTCCTTCGTCGCGTTCGCCGGAAACTTCTGGCGTCACCCTATTGCGCCGAGGCGGACCACGAGGGCGTCCGGTTGGACGCGCGCCCGCAGCCCACGCCGCGGCCCGACGACGTCGCCGTCGAGTTGCGCGGCCACCGGCCGGTCGGTCTCGAGGACGAACCGCTCCCCCGTGTGCCGCTGCAGCCCGGGGTGGCCCCGATGCCGACGGGTCAGGACGTCGAACACGACCGCCAGCCAGCCGAGGGCCCCCTCGGGCGCCGCCACCACGACGTCGAGGAGCCCGTCGTCCACGGCGGCGTCCGGCAGCAACGCGACCCCGCCGGTCAACTCGCCGCAGTTGCCGACGACCACCATGCGGGTGTGCCGCAGCCGCGACCGGGCGCCGCCACCGGTGAGCCGGGCGCGGAACCCCGGCTTGGCCAGGGCCCGGACGCCGGACAGCACGTACGCCACGTGCCCCAGCCGCTTCTTGACGTCCTCGTCGGCGTCCACCGTCTCGGCGTCCAGGCCCATGCCGGCCATGACGAGGAACACCTGTTCGGGGTCGTCGCCGAACGCGACCCACCCGACGTCGATGCGGTGGTCGCGCCCCGTGAGGGCCACCCGCAGGGCGCCCGCCAGGTCGTCGACGGGCAGGGCCAGGTTGCGGGCGAGCAGGTTGCCGGTGCCGCCGGGCAGCAGGCCGAGCGGCACCGCGCCGCCGACCAGCGCCGCCGCCACCGCCCGGACCGTGCCGTCGCCCCCCAGCGGGCACACCAGCGTGGCCCCGTCCGCCAGCGCCTGCCGGGCCTGGCCCGTGCCCGGATCCTCCGCCGTCGTCTCGTACCAGCGGGCGTCCGGCCAGCCGCACTCGGCGCAGACGGCGGCGACCTGCTGCCGGACGGGCGCGAGGTCGTCGAACTTGGTCGGGTTGACCACGATGGCGAGGTGGGACATGGCGCCAGCCTAGAAGCCGGATCCGCCACCCGGCCTCCCCCGCGCCACCGGCGCTGTGACACAGTGACGCTCAACGACACAGTGACGCTCAACGGGCGAGAGGACGGGCGATGACGCACGGGCGCAGCGAGGTCGAGGGGCTCACGATCCAGCGGCAGGAGGGCGGCCCGACGCTGGCCACGACGTCCGCGCCGCTGATCGAGGCCGACGGCCTCTGGTTCAAGGACGCCGCGGGCGCCGGCGACCTGCTGCCCTACTGCGACTGGCGGTTGGACGCCGACGCGCGGGCCCGTGACCTGGCCGCCCGGCTCTCCGTCGAGCAGATCGCCGGGCTGATGCTCTACTCGCCGCACCAGATGGTGCCGTCGCTGCCCGGCGAGCCGTTCGCCTCGACCTACGGCGGGCGCAGCTTCCCCGAGGCCGGCTGCGCCCCCTGGACGCTGAGCGACCAGCAGCGCCGCATGCTGCAGACCGACCACATCCGGCACGTGCTGGCGCTGAAGCTGGCGGACGCCGACACGGCGGCCCGCTGGAACAACGCCCTGCAGGCCCTCGCCGAATCGCTGCCCTGGGGGATGCCGGTCAACACGTCCACCGACCCCCGCCACGGCGCGGCCGGCGGCGCCGAATTCAAGAGCGCCGCCGTCGACGTGTCGCGCTGGCCCGAGGGCCTCGGCATGGCGGCCCTGTTCTCGCCGACCGACGTGCTCGCGTTCGCGGCCGTCGCCGCCCGCGAGTACCGGGCGCTCGGCATCACCACCGCCCTGGGACCGCAGATCGACCTGGGCACCGAGCCCCGCTGGATGCGGCTCGAAGACACCTGGGGTCCGCACCCGGACCTCGTCACCGACTACGCCCGTGCCTTCTGCGACGGCCTGCAGACCTCCCCCACCGCCGACGGCTGGGGCGCCGACAGCGTCCTCGCCATGGTCAAGCACTGGCCGGGCGGCGGCAGCGGCGAGGGCGGCCGCGACGCCCACTACGCCTTCGGCGCCTACGCCGTCTACCCGGGCGGCCGGGCGGCCACCCACCTGCGGCCCTTCACCGAGGGGGCCTTCCGGCTGGCCGGCCCCACCGGCGCCGCCGCCGCGGTCATGCCCTACTACACGGTGTCGACGGCCTACCCGCAGCCGGCCGGCGGCGGGGTGGGCAACTCCTACAACCGGCACCTCATCGCCGACCTGCTGCGCGGCGAGCACGGCTACGACGGGGTCGTCTGCACCGACTGGGGCATCACCGGCGACCCGGCGCCCGTCATGGACTCGTTCGGCAGCCGCTGCTTCGGGGTCGCCGGCCTGACGGAGGCCGAGCGCCACCTGCTCGCCCTCGACAACGGCGTGGACCAGTTCGGCGGCAATTCCGAGAGCGCGCCCGTGCTGGCCGCCTACCGGCTGGCCGCCGCGCGGGACGGCGAGGCGGCCGCCCGCGCCCGCTTCGAGGCGTCCGCGGTGCGGCTGCTGCGGGGATTCTTCCGCTGCGGCCTGTTCGAGAACCCGTACCTGGTGCCGGCCGAGAGCGCCGCCGTCGTCGGGAACGCCGCCTACGTCGAGGCGGGCTACCGGGCGCAGCTCCGCTCGCTGGTGCTGCTCAAGAACCGCGGGGGCGCACCGCTGGCGTCCGGCCTGAAGATCTGGGTGCCCGACTGCACCCGCACGGCCCGCAAGGGCTTCTTCCGCACCGACCTGCCGGCCGTCCGCTTCGATCCGGTGGACGCCGACGCGCTCGCCGGGCGCCTGGTGCGCGTCGCCGACCCCGCGGACGCCGATGCCGCGGTCGTGTTCATCGAGAGCCCGCTGAGCGACGGGTTCAGCACCGCTGACCTGGACGCCGGCGGCACCGGCTACGTGCCGATCAGCCTGCAGTACCGGCCCTACGTGGCGGCCACGGCCCGCCAACCCAGCCTGGCGGGCGGGGACGCGCGGGAGGCGTCCGCCGATCGCAGCTACCGCGGCAAGACCGGCACCTGCGCCAACGAAACCGACCTGGACAACGTGCTCGCCGCCCGGGCGGCCATGGGCACCCGGCCCGTCATCGTGGTGCTGCGCCTGCACAACCCGCCCGTGCCGGGCGAGTTCGAGGCGGCCGCCGACACGATCCTGGTGGACCTCGGCGTCCAGCAGCGGGCGGTGTGGGACACGCTGCTCGGCCACCCACCGTCCGGGCTGCTGCCGCTGGCCCTGCCCGCGTCCATGGAAGCCGTCGAGGCCCACGGTGAGGACGTTCCGCTCGGCTACCTGGCGTACGTCGACGCCGCCGGCCACGCCTTCGACGTCGGGTTCGGCCTGGACTGGTCGGGGGTCATCGACGATGATCGCACGGCGCGGTACGGGCGCGCGGGCTGAGGGCGCGGCGTCCGAGTCAGCCGGTGAGCAGGCCGAGCAGCGGCATCGCCGCGATCGAGACCAGCACGCTCACCGAGATGGCGAAGGTGGCGACGCCGACGTCCAGGCCGGCTTCGGACGTGTAGGCCGCCGACATGCTCGCGATGGGGGCGGCCAGCACCATCACGGTGACGGTCTTCTCGACCGGGGGCAGCGGCAGAACGAACCACACGACCAGGCCCAGCAGGAGCATGACGACGTACCGGGTGGCGAGGATGCGGGCGGCGGCGGCGTAGCGGTCCCGGTCGAGGACGATCTGCAGGCCGATGCCGATCATCAGCATCGCCAGGAACGTGTTGGCCGCCCCGACGATCGACGTGAACCCGATCACGGGCGCCGGGACGCTCAGGCCCGCCAGGCGGATCGCGACCATGCCGAGGTAGGACAGGAACACCGGCATCAGCACCGCCTTGAGCAGCGCCCGCCCGGTGTGGACGGAGCCGCGCCCGCGCGTGAGCAGCATCGCGCCCGTGTAGCCGACGATGACGGACGCCAACCCGTTGCCGATGTCGAACAGCCCCGCGAACAGGATGCCCTCGGGGCCCACGAAGGTCGCCAGGTACGGGATGGCGAACAGCCCGATGTTGAACGGCCCCACGTTGAGCAGCGCGAGCGCCTGGGCCTCCCGCCCCTGCGACCGGGCCACCAGCAGGCCGGCTCCCTGGGCGAGGACCACCACGACGAAGCCGAGCGCCGTCACCGACAGCATGCGCGGCGTGATCTCGACGGTGTTGAAGCTGGTGACGATCGCCGCCGGCAACGTGATGTTGATCAGGATCTTGCCGAACAGGCGCACCGCGTCCTCGTCGACCCAGCCGCGCCGCTTGATCACGTAGCCGATCACGATGATCAGCACCAGCGCCGCGGCCTTGCTGACCATCTCCACGTCGGTCCCCTCCACCGGGCGAATGAAAGAAAGGGGCTGCCGGATCATCGGCAGCCCCTTGGCGGTGGCGGTGGGATTTGAACCCACGGAAGGGAGACCCTTCACGCGCTTTCGAGGCGCGCTCCTTCGGCCGCTCGGACACGCCACCGCGGGAGAGAATACAAGGCGGCGCGGCTCCAGTGCCAATCGACGGACGCCGCGGGCGCGGCTCAGCGCTCCCCGACGGGGCGCCCATCGCGCCGGTCGTCGAAGAACCGGCGCAGCACGTCGGCGCACTCCTCGGCCAGGACGCCGCTGGTCACCGCCACCCGGTGGTTGAGCCGGGGGTCGCGCACCACGTCGCGCAGCGACGACACCGCGCCCGCCTTCGGGTCGAACGCTCCGAACACCAGCCGACCCACCCGCGCGTTGACGATCGCGCCCGCGCACATCGTGCAGGGCTCCAGCGTGACGACCAGGGTGCAGTCCTCCAGCCGCCAGTCCGGTTCGGACGCCGCCGCGCGCCGCGCGCGCAGCGCCGCGGCCCCCCGCCGGAGGGCGAGGAGTTCGGCGTGGGCGGTCGGGTCACCGGTCAGCTCGCGCTCGTTGCCGGCCCGGGCGAGGACCGCACCGGAGGCGTCCAACAGAACGGCGCCGACGGGCACGTCGCCGCGCCGACCGGCGTCCTCGGCCTCGGCGAGCGCGAGCCGCAGGGCGGGGATCCAGCGGGTGCCGCCCGCCATCACAGGTCGAGGGTGGCGAGCACCTTCTTGAGGGCCGGGCCGAAGCCCAGCTTCTCGGCGATGTCGGAGACCAAGTCGACCGGGTCGGCGTCCAGGTCGCCGCAGAGGCGCTCCAGGTCGAACTCGGACAACCCGGCGTCCGCGAACATGGCGAAGTCGCCGACCGGACCGCCGTCCTCCTCGTCGTCGGGGATGTCCTCGCCGAGGAAGTCGGCCGCGTCGCGGGCGATCGGCCAGTCGTTGGCGGCCACGGAATCGGACAGCAGCACCTCGATCCGCTGGCCGCGCACGCGCACCAAGACGAAGAAGTCGGAGTCGATCACCACGATGCCCACCGCACCCGCATCCCCGGGCACCCGGCGCACCTGCTCGACGAGTTCGTCGAAGTCGTTGGCCAGGTCCTTGGGCAGCGCGATCACCGCGGCGCGGCCGTCCTCGCGGTAGAGGGCCGCCACCAGGTCGATCTCTTCCTCAAGGGCGTCCTCGGGGTAGTCCTCGTCGTCGTCCACGGCGTCCTCGACCTCGTCCACCTCGTCGTCTTCGTCGTCGTCCTCGTCGTCGTCGACCCCATCGTCTTCATCATCTTCGTCTTCGTCGTCCACGTCGTCGTCGAGATCCGGCAGGAGTGCGCTGAAGTCATCGGTCTCGAGGTCGTCGAGACCCGGCCGATCGTCCCCCCGCTCAGCCAGCTGCGCATCGAATTCATCAGCTCGCCCGCTCATGGCACTCCCTTCGTCGGGTCCCCATCGTGTCAGGTTCCGCCGGGGAAAGCAGCCCAACGCCGCAGGGGCGGACCGGTGTGGGAGGGTGGGCACCGTGCAACTCATCGCTGTCGATCACCCGCTCGTCGCGCACAAGGTCCGCCTGCTGCGCAGCGTTGACACCCCCTCCCCCGCCTTCCGCAGCCTGGTCTCCGAACTGGTGACCCTGCTCGCCTACGAGGCCACCCGCGGCGTCCGGGTCGAGGCGACGACCGTGACCACACCGCTGACCGAGACCAGCGGCGTCCGGCTGTCGGAGCCGCGGCCGCTGGTCGTGCCGATCCTGCGGGCGGGCCTCGGCATGCTCGACGGCATGCTGAGCCTCATGCCGGCCGCCGAGGTGGGGTTCGTCGGCATGGTCCGCGACGAAGAGACGCTGCAGCCGTTCACCTACGCCGAGCGCCTGCCGCAGGACCTCTCCGGCCGGCAGTGCTACGTGCTCGACCCGATGCTCGCGACGGGCGGCTCGCTGGGCGGCACCGTGCAGTTCCTGGTCGACCGCGGCGCCGACGACATCACCTGCATCTGCCTGATGGCCGCCCCCGAGGGCATCGACTACCTGCGCCGGCTCGTCGACCCGATCGGCGTGCCCACCACCCTGGTGGTCGCCCAGATCGACGAGCGGCTCAACGAGCGCGGCTACATCGTGCCCGGCCTCGGCGACGCCGGCGACCGCCTCTACGGCCTGGCGCACTAGGCGGACGCCTTCATGCGGGTTACGCGTTGACGGCATCCGCTATCGCCGCGGCGGGCAGGTGGGCGTCCAGGCCGTCGAGGCTGACCGCGTTCTTCTCCCGCTGGTAGCGACGCAGGCCGTCAGTGCCCTTGCTCTCGGCCCACCGGGGCATCAGGTCGCGCTGCCCCACGAAGTCGTAGAGCGGGACGCCGAAGCCGCAGCTCGTCTGGCACGACTCGACGGTCATGTCGAAGACCTGCCGGGCGCCCGGCAGCGGCTCGAACAGCCCGAGCAGGTCGGGCCAGTCGGCGTCCCCGGGCTGGACCACCCGGGCCGTGCCGTAGAGCCGCAGGATCAACGGCTGACCCTCCACCGCGCAGAACATCAGCGTCATCCGGTTGAGCGCCGCGACGTGGGCGGCCGTCTCGTTGCCCGAGCCGGTGCCGTTGAGCCACGCCACCCGGTTCGGCCCCAGCACCCGCAGGCAGTCCAGCCCCTTCGGCGACACGTTGACCCGGCCGTCCGCCGCCGCCGTCGCCACGAAGAAGAGGTGCTGCCGCTCGATGAAGGCGGCCTGGTCGTCGGTGATCGCGTCGTAGAGCTTGCCCATGGGCGTCATCCTGCCAGCGGACGCTCAGGCCAGCGCGATGAGCTGCACCAGCAGGATCTTCACCACCGTCCCCAGGGCGAAGAGGGCGCCGTACGCCGAGTCGATCCGCTCGTCGTTGACCCGGCCGTTCGCGTACGCGAGCAGTGCCGGCTGGCCGATGAACCCCGCCAGGGCGCCCGCGGTCCGCGGTGCGGACAGCCGCTGCCACCGGGCCACCGCGACGAGCACCGCCGCCCCGATGAGCACCGTCACCGTGCTGGCGGCCACGACCGCCACCCCCGTCCAGGTGGCCGCCTGCCGCAGGAACGCCTGCCCCGACCCCAGCCCGACCGCGGCCAGGAACACCATCAGCCCCACCTGGCGGATCGTGGCGTTGACGGCGTGCGGGAGGTCCCACCGGAAGGGCCCGGTGCGGTGCAGGCCGCCCAGCACCATGCCCACCACCAGGGGCCCCGCGGCCAGGCCGAGCCCGAACCGCAGCCCGCCCGGCAGCGGCACCGACACCATGCCGGCCAGGATGCCGAGGCAGATGCCCAGGCCGAGCGTGAAGGCGTCCACCTGCGAGACGCGCCGCTCGGAGTCGCCGAAGAAATCCTCGGCACCGTCGAGCATCTCCCGGGGCACCACGGCCAGCACCCGGTCCCCCGGCTCGAGCACCAGGTCGTCGCGGGCCAGCAGGTCGATGTCGCGCCGCCGCACGCGGGTCACGATGCCCCGCAGGCGGCCGGCGACGTTGAGTTCGGCGATGGTCCGGCCGACGAGGTTCGGGTTCGACACCAGGAACCGCCGGAAGTCGACCGCCCGGCGGTCGGTGGTCAGTTCCCGGCTGCTCTCGTGCCCCAGGAACGCTGTCGCCTCCCCCACGTCGTCCGGGTTGCCGACCACCAGCACCCGGTCGCCGGGCGTGAGGGCGTCCGTGGGGCGGGCGACGCGCATCTGCCCGTCCCGCTCGAGGTACGACAGCTTGACGGCCTGCCGGGACCAGCCGGGGATCTCGGCGAGGGTGACCTCCCGCTCGACGGTGACCGTGGTGGCCGTCAACCCGGCCTCCGCGAGCGACGGCGTGTCGCCGGAGCCGGGCCAGCGGCGTCCGACCAGCCAGGCGACCAGCACGAGGCCGACGACGACGCCCGTCGGGTAGGCCAGCGCGTAGCCGACCTTGGTCTCCTCGGCGCCGCCGGTCGCGGCGAGCGCCGCGTCGATCGCCGGCGAGGTGAGGACGCCCGCGTACAGGCCCGCGACGTGCTCGGCCGTGAGCCCGGCCAGCGGGGCCAGCAGGACGCCCGCGCCCGCCATCGCCCCCAGCCCGACGACCGCCGCGACCATCAGGCCCCACTGGCGGCGCAGGTCCGAGACGAAGGTCGTGCCCGCCCCGAGTCCCACGGTGTAGCAGAACAGCACCACGCCGAACGCCTTCAACTGGTCGAGTCCCTGGGCGAAGCGCGGGTCGAGGGCGCCCACGACCAACCCCATGAACAGCGCGCCCGCGGCCCCGAAGCGCAGCGGGCCGAACGGGATCTGCCCGAACAGGCCGCCCAGGGCGAGCACGATCATCAGCACCAGCAGCGGCAGGGCCGCCAACGCGTCGAACACGGGGAACCTCCTGGTGAACCGGCCACCCGCCGGGCGGACACAGTCTGCACCCGCGCCCCGGGCGTCCACGGACCGGGACGCCGAGTGGATCGAAGAAGTTTCAACGATTACTGTGGGCGCCCAGCCCGGGAATCCTCCCCGGACCACCCCGAGGACGGCGAAATGATGCAGGTCTCCGCGTCGCTGAACGCGACCCTGGCCCTGTCCGCCGCCAGCATCCGACTGGCCGCGACGCTGAAGCACGCCGTCTGTCGCTGCGACCGCTGAGCGTCGCCCCCCTCGGCTGAGCCGCCGGTCCGACCGGCCCCGCTCCCGCCTCCCCTCGATCGGCGCGTCCTCCGCGTCCGGTCGCCCCTGCCGTCCCCGTTCGGACGCCGCACCCGCGGCGTCCGGGGTCGGCGCGCACCCTCATCGTCCGTCCCCCTGCCCAGGAGTCCGCCATGTCCGCCCTGTTCCTCGTCGAGATCGTCCCCGCCGCCTCCAGCGATCCCAACCCCGCCCTCGCCACGCTCGCCGCCGTCCACGACCGCCTCCGGGACGCCGGCGCGCAGCTCATCGAGGCGCAGGTCGCCGCCGGCAACGGCCGCCTCTTCGTCATCGTCGAGGCCGACCACCCCCGGCAGGTCGCCCGGGCGCTCGCCGGGCTGGAGGCCGAGGAGGTGTCCGACCCCTCCAGGGTGCGCCTCGTGGGCGCCGACCTCGACGAGGTCAAGGCCGCCCGGCCCGAGGCGGGCTACCTGGTCGAGTGGGACCTGCCCGCCGACCTCGACATGGACACCTACCTGGCCCGCAAGCAGGCCAAGTCGCCGCTCTACGCGAACGTGCCCGAGGTGAGTTTCCTGCGCACCTACGTCCGCGAGGACATGGCGAAGTGCCTGTGCTTCTACGACGCGCCCGACACCGCGGCCGTCGAACGCGCGCGCGCCGCGGTCAGCACCCCCATCGACCGGCTGCACGCCCTGGTGAGCCTGCCGCAGGGGGTGCGGCTCGGATGACCGCCACGACCATCGGGGTGCTCGACCACCTCGTCCGCGAGGCCGCGGCGACGGCGGCCGCCATCGACGAGGGGCGCCGCCCGGCGACGACCCACCTGCGCGCCGTCGCGGCATCCGGCCTGCTGGACGCCGAGATCGATGCCGTCCTGGCCGGTGGGACGGCGTCCGACGTCGGCACCTCGGCCGACCTGATCGCGGCGCTGGCCGGCGAGTGCGTCCCGACGGCGTTCAGCCTGTGGGCGCACCGCGTCGTCACCGACTACCTGGCCCGCGGGCTCCGGACGCCGGCGACCGACGCGACCCTCGCGCGGCTGCGCACGGCGGACGCCGTCGGTGCGACCGGCATGGCGCAGGCCCTCAAGGCCCTCGCCGGCATCGGCGAACTCGGCATCGACGCGACCCCGGACGCCGCGGGCGGCTACGTGCTGTCGGGCCACGTGGCCTGGATCAGCAACCTCGTGCCGGACGCCGTGCTCGTGCTGCCCGCCCGCCTGCCGGACGGCAGCGGCCTCGTGGCGTGGCTGCCCCTCGACACGCCCGGCCTGGTCACCCGCCCGGTCACCGGCTTGCTCGCCCTGGACGCCACCGCCTCGGGGACGCTGCGCCTCGACGGCGCCCGCGTGCCCGCCGACCAGGTGCTCAGCACCGACCTGGCCGCCTTCGTGCGGGCCGTGAAGCCGACCTTCCTCGTGCTGCAGACCTCGTTCGCCGCCGGGCTCATCCGGCGGTCCTGGTCGGCGGCCGAGGACGCCCTCGACCGCGGCGAGAACGCCGTGTTCGGGGCCGAGGCCGCCGCGCTGGGCGCCGAGGTGACCGACCTGCTGCAGCGGTGGCGGGCGGCGGCGTCCGACCCGTCGGCCGTGCCGCTGCGCGACCTGCTGCGGCTGCGCCTCGACGCCAGCCGGCTCGCCACCCGGGTGACCCGGCTCGAGGCGACCCTGGCCGGCGGCCGCGGCTACCAGGCGGCCTCCGCCGCCAACCGGCGCTTCCGCGAAGCCGCCTTCCTCCCCGTCCAGTCACCCTCGGAAGGACACCTGCTGTGGGAACTGTCCTCGCTCGCCTGAGCGGCGTCGACGCCGGCTACGCCGGCCGCGCCGTCCTGCACGACCTCACCCTCGACGTCGTCGCCGGCCGACAACTGGCCGTCCTCGGCCCGTCCGGGGCCGGCAAGTCGACCCTGCTGCGGGTGCTGACCCGCGAACTGGCGCCGAGCAGCGGCAGCATCACGTTCGACCCGGCGTTCCTGCACGGGGCGGGCGTCGTCCACCAGGATCCGCACCTGTTCGGCTGGCTCACCGTCCGCGAGAACGTGGCGCTCGGGCTGCGCCTCAAGGCCAACGCGGACGCCGACCCCGCCCGCGTCGACCACCTCGTCGACCTGCTCGGCCTGAGCGGCGTCGTGGACCGCTACCCCGACGAGATCTCCGGCGGCCAGGCCCAGCGCACCTCGCTGGCCCGGGCCCTGGCCATCTCCCCGGACCTGCTGCTGCTCGACGAGCCCTTCTCGGCGCTCGACCCGGCCACCCGGTCCGAGTTGCAGCGGTGGCTGCGCGCCGCGGCCGTCCGCGACGGGCTCACTTCGGTGGTCGTCACCCACGACCTCGACGAGGCGCTGGTGCTGGCCGACGACATCGTCCTCGTGGACGCCTCGGGCCGCGTCACCCGCACCTGGGTCAACGCGGCCCCCGCCGCGGACGCCACCGCCGCCCTGCTGCACCCGCTGCGGGCGGAACTGCGCCGCAGCTACGGCGACGGCGTCCCCGAACCCGACGACGCCGAGTTCTTCGGCGTCCCGGTGGGGGGTGGCCGCCGTGGCTGATTCCACGCCGCCGCGCGCCGGACTCGACCGCCGCCACCTGCTGCGCACCGCCGGGCGGGTGGGCGCCGCCACTGCCGTCGGCGGGCTGGCCCTGCGCGGGGCCTGGCTGGCCGCAGCGCCGGCGTCCGCCTCGCCGCTGATAGCCGACCGGCCGCTGCGCATCGGCTACCTGCCGATCACGGACGCCTCCGCCCTGCTCGCCGCCCACGAACTCGGGTACCTGCGGGCGTCCGGGCTGGGCGACGCCGCGCCGGTGCTCTTCCGCTCCTGGGACACGCTCGCCCAGGCCCTGACGGTCGGCGACGTGGACGCCGTCCACCTGCTGCTGCCGTTCGCGCTGCAGTTGCGGGTGGCGCGCCAAGTGCCGCTCAAGGTGGTGGCGTGGGGGCACACCAACGGGTCCACCCTCACCGTGGCGCCCACGATCACCGCCACCGAGCAACTGGCGGGCACGCGGGTCGCGGTGCCCTACTGGTGGTCCATCCACTCGGTGCTGACCCAGCGGGTGCTCGCCTCCGTCGGCCTCACGCCGGTCATCCGCGAGCCGGCGTCCAAGGCCCGCGGCACGGTCGAACTGGTCGTCATGGCGCCCGCCGACATGGTGTCGGCGCTGGCGTCCGGGGCGATCGCGGGCTTCACGGTCGCCGACCCGTTCAGCGCCGTCGCGGAGGCCAAGGGCGTCGGCCGGGTGCACCGCTTCCTCGGCGACGTGTGGGCCGACCACGCCTGCTGCGCGATCACGGTCCGCCAGCAACTCGTCGACACCCAGCCCCGCGCCGTTCAGGCCCTCACGGACTCCGTCGTCGCCGCCCACAGTTGGCTCGACGGGCACCGCGGCGAGGCCGGCCGGCTGCTCACGGGGGCCGGCTACCTGCCCCAGGCCGAGGCCGCGGTCGGCAAGGTCTTCACCCGGGACGCCGCGGCCTACGCCCCCATCGCCCGGCACCCCGACTGGCACGGCGAGCACCTGGGCTTCAGCGCGTTCCCCCACGAGAGCTACACGGCCTCTCTCATGGCGTTGCTGCGGCGGACCGCCGTGGACGGCGACGCCACCTGGCTGCCCACGGACGCCACCGCCACCCACCGCGACCTGGTCGACGACCGCTTCGTCCGGGCGTCGCTGGCCCGCGCCGGCCAGCCCATCACCCCTCGTCAGGAGCTGATCGAGCCATGACCACCGTCGACCTCGCCGCCCCCGGGCGGCTCGCCCGTCCGGGCCTGCGTCCCGCCCGCCTGCCCGGCTTCGCCCTGCCCGTCCTCGGGATCGCCGTCGCCGTGGGCGTGTGGTGGCTGCTCACCGACGTCCTGTTCGCGGCCCGCCCCCTGGTCGCCCAGTTCTCCCCCGGGCTCGCCCTGCGCGGGCTCGCCGAGTTGGCCGCCACGGGCACCCTGCTGGACGCCGCGGCGTCCTCGGTCTTCCGGCTCCTCGGCGGCCTGGCCCTGGCGGCCGTCGCCGGGATCGGCCTGGGGGTGGCCGTCGGGTCGGCGTCCTGGCTGGAGGCCGCGACCCGCCCCGTGCAACTGTTCCTGCGGATGGTGTCGCCGCTCTCCTGGGCGCCCGTGGCCATCATCGCGTTCGGGGTGGGGACGCCGCCGGTCGTCGCCCTCGTCGCGGCCGCCGCCGTGTGGCCGATCGTCGCGGCCACCGCCGACGGCGTCCGGGCCGTGCAGCCGGGGCACCTACGGGTCGCGCGCACCCTGCGGGCCACCCGCTGGGAGGTGCTGCGGCACGTGGTGCTGCCGGCCATCCGGCCCAACGTGCTGGCCGGCCTGCGGCTCGCGCTCGGCCTCGGCTGGGTGGTGCTGGTGCCGGCGGAGATGCTCGGGGTGACCTCGGGGCTCGGCTACCAGATCCTCAACGCCAAGGACCAGCTGACCTACCACCACATCACCGCCCTGATCCTGGTGATCGGCACCATCGGCTACGCCCTCGACGTGGTCGCCCGCTGGGCGTTCGCCACCCCCCGGGAGCGCCGCGCCGAACGGGCCGGGCGCCCATGACGGCGCCGGCGGTGCCGCGGGCGGCACCCGCCGCGGCACCGGGCCCCCCGGCCCGGATCGTGGTGCTGAGCGCGGGCCACGGGCCGGCCTCCAGCACCGCGCGGCTCGCCCAGGCGATCGGGGACGCCGCGGCCGCCGCCCTGCACGACGCGGGCGTCGCGGCGTCCGTCGACCACCTGGAACTGCGCCGCTCGGCGGCGGCCGTCGTGCGCGCGCTCATCGACGGCGTCCGGGAGGAGGCGGTGACGGACGCCGTGGCGGCCGTCCAGCGGGCCGACGCCCTCGTGGTGGCGACCCCGACGGTCAACGCGTCCTTCTCGGGGCTGCTCAAGTCGTTCCTCGACGTGCTGCCCCCGGACGCCCTCCGCTCGCTCCCCACGACGATCGCGGCGACAGGCGGCACCACGCGGCACACCCTCGTGCTCGACCAGGCGGTGCGGCCCATGCTGGGCTACCAGCGGGCCGTCGTGCTGCCCAGCTGCCTGTTCGTGACGGCCGACGAGTGGGACGGCCCCCGCCCCCGTCCCGCGCTGGCGGAGCGCATCGCGGCGAGCGCCGGCGAACTCGCCCGGTTCACCCGGGCCGGAGTCCGCTGACGCCCGCCGCGGCGGTGCCCGCAGGGACGGTGCGCTACTCCTTGACCGTCACCGCGTGCCAGCCGCCGTTGCCCGGCAACTGGTCGGACTCCGAGGGCCCCCGGGGCCCGCACCGTCACCAAGGAGGTGGCCCTCAAGGTCGACTTCGGGTCGGCGCTGGGGCACCGCCGGGAGGCGTACGAGCGGCTGCTGGAGGACGCCATGTGCGGCCTGCGGCACCGGTTCGCCCGCGAGGACACCATCAACGAGGAATGGCGCATCGTCGACGGCATCCTCGACCAGGAGACCCGCCCGATCCCGTACTACAAGCGCACCTGGGGGCCCTCGGAAACACCGACGGCGGGATCGCCAGGTAGATCAGCGGAGCCTGCGCCCCGGCCAGCTGGGCGACCAGCCGCTCATGCGTGGCCCGGTCGCCGTAGTCGCCCGAGACGTAGCTGAGCCGACCCAGCATCCCCGCCAGGGCCGCGTCGTCCACGTCGCCCTTCGCCCGGATCGCCTGCTCGGCGTAGGCGCGCAGGCGGTCGTCGTCCCACTCCGACCGGGCCACCCCGATGACCGGCACGTCGAGGGCGCCGCGCGCCGCCAACTGTTAGAGCGCGGGGAACAGCTTCTTGCGGGCCAGGTCACCCGTGGCCCCGAACAGGACGACGGCGTCGGACCTCTGGTTCATGGCTCTCCTTCTCGTGCTCTCGTGGTCAGTAGTAGTACGGGAACGCGGACCAGTCGGGGGCCCGCTTGCCCAGGAACGCGTCGCGGCCCTCGACGGCCTCGTCGGTCATGTACGCCAGGCGCGTCGTCTCGCCCGCGAACACCTGCTGGCCGACGAGTCCGTCGTCGATCGCGTTGAAGGCGTACTTGAGCATGCGCTGCGCGGTCGGCGACTTGGCGCAGATGAGCCGGGCCCAGGCGAGGCCCTCGTCCTCGAGGTCGGCGTGCGGCACGACCTTGTTGACGGCCCCCATCTCGTAGGCGCGCTGCGCGTCGTAGGGCTGGCCGAGGAAGAAGATCTCCCGGGCCACCTTCTGGCCCACCTGCCTGGCCAGGTAGGCCGAGCCGAACCCGCCGTCGAAGCTGCCGACGTCGGCGTCCGTCTGCTTGAACCGGGCGTGTTCCGCGGACGCCAGCGTCAGGTCGCAGACGACGTGCAGCGAGTGCCCGCCGCCGGCCGCCCAGCCGTTGACGAGGGCGATCACCACCTTCGGCATGAACCGGATGAGCCGCTGGACCTCCAGGATGTGCAGTCGGCCCAGCCGGGCCGCGTCGAGCGGGGACGGTTGGTCGGCGCCCGTGTTGAGGCCGGCGTCCGTGCCCTGCTCGTACTGGTAGCCGGCCCGCCCCCGGATCCGCTGGTCGCCGCCCGAGCAGAACGCCCAGCCGCCGTCCTTGACCGACGGCCCGTTGCCGGTGATCAGGACGCAGCCGACGTCGGCCGAGGTGCGGGCGTGCTCGAGCGCCGTGTACAGCTCGTCCACCGTGTGCGGCCGGAACGCGTTGCGCACCTCGGGCCGGTTGAACGCCACCCGCACCGCCGGCACGTCCTTGGCGCGGTGGTAGGTGATGTCGGTGAAGTCGAAGCCCGCGACGGGCTCCCAGAGGTCGGGCTTGAACGGGTTCGCGGACGCCATGGGCCCCAACCTATCCATCGGGTCCCGCCGGCGCCGCCCCGCTGCCCTACGCTGGCGCGCACCGACGAGCGAAGGACCCTCCATGGAGTACCGCGGCCCCCTGCCCGACATCGAGATCCCCGACGTCGCCCTCCACGACCTGCTGTTCGGCGATCTGACGGACGCCGACGCCGCCCGCCTCGCGTTCCTCGACCACGTCACGGGCGTCCGGCTGACGTTCGGCGAGGTCAAGGCCCAGGTGGACGCCGTCGCCACCTGGCTGGCCGGGCGCGGCATCCGGCCCGGGGACGTCGTCGGCATCGACCTGCCGAACTGCCCCGAGTACGGGCCGGCGTTCCACGGCATCCTGCGGGCCGGGGCGGCCGTCACCCCCGTGAACGCGGCCTACCCCGCCCCCGAGATCGCCCGGCAACTCAGCGCGGTCGGGGCCAGGGCCGTCATCACCTCGGCCGCCCTGCTGCCCCAGGTCGCGGCCGCGGCGAGCGGGGCCGGACTCGCGGCGTCCGACATCGTCGTGATCGGCGACCCGGACGCCGACGCCGGCGGGCACGCCCGCTGGTCGGCGGTGGTGGCGACGCCGCCGCACCCGCCCGCGCTGACGATCGACCCGGCCACCCATGTGGCGTGCCTGCCGTTCTCGTCGGGCACCTCGGGGCTGCCCAAGCCCGTGATGCTGAGCCACCGCAACCTGGTCGCCAACATGCTCCAGTTCAACGAGGTGCTGCGCCCGCTGGGCGACGACGTGTCGCTGGTGGCGTTCCTGCCGTACAGCCACATCTACGCGCTGACCACCAACCTCAACTACGCCCTCTTCCGGCGGTGCGCCCAGTACCCGATGGCGGCGTTCGACCCGGCACGGTTCCTCGAGATCGTCGCCGTCCGCCGGCCGGCCGTGCTGTTCATCGTGCCGCCGGTGGCGTCCTTCCTGGCCAAGCACCCCGCGGTAGCCCAGGCCGACCTGTCGTCGGTGAAGCTGATCGTCGTCGGCGCGGCCCCGCTCGACGGCCCCGTGGGCGAGGCCCTCCAGACCCGGCTCGGCACGCGCGTGGTGCAGGGCTACGGCATGACCGAACTGTCCCCCGTCACGCACGTCATCCCCCTGCACCGGCGCGACATCGACCTCGGCACCATCGGCCCCGCGATCCCGAACGTGCGGTTCCGGGTCGTCGACCCCGAGACCGGCCAGGACGTGCCCCCCGCGCCGGCCGGCGGACGATCCGCACCGGGCGAGCTGTGGTGCGCCGGACCCAACACCATGCTCGGCTACCTCGGCGACCCCGACAGCGACGCCGTCAAGGACGCCGACGGCTGGGTGCACACCGGCGACCTGGTGACCGTCGACCACGAGGGCGTCGTCCGGGTCGTCGACCGCCTCAAGGAACTGATCAAACGCCGCGGCCTGCAGATCGCCCCCGCCGAACTGGAGGCCATCCTCGCCTCCCACCCGGCCGTCGCGGACGCCGCGGTGCTCGGCGTCCCCTCCCGCACGCCCGGCGAGGAGGTGCCGTATGCGCTCGTCGCGTTGCGGCCGGACGCCGACGTGCCCCCCGCCGACCTCATCGCCTACCTCGCCGAGCGGGTCGCGGCGCACAAGCGGCTCGGCGGCCTGCGCATCGTGGAGCGGATCCCCCGCTCGGCGGCGGGCAAGATCCTGCGGCGCGAACTGCCGGCCCTGCTCGGCCGCTGAGGTTCGCTGAGGCTCAGCCGTGGGCCTGCCGACGGTCGTGCTCGTCGCGCAGGTCGACGGCCAGGGCGGGCACATCGGTCATGACGGCGTCCACGCCGAAGGACACCAGGCGGCGCAGGTCCTTGACGGAGTCGGCGGTCCATGTGTGCACCCGCAGGCCGCGCCGGTGGCACTGCTCGACCAACGCCCGGGTCGTGGCCCGGACGCTGGGGTGGAGCGCCTGCACGTCCAGCGACTGGACGTAGCGCCACGGCTTGAACAGCCGGTCGCTGACCAGGGCCCCGCGCGGCTGGGGGGCGCCGAGCCGGCGCAGGGTACGCAGCGTGTAGTGGTTGAAACTGGAATAGACGATGCGGTCGTCGACCCCCGAGCGCCGGACCACCTCCATCACCCGCTCCTCGAGGCCCCGGTTGGGCAGGACGTCGGTCTTCAGTTCGACGTTCACGACGGCGTCCGAGTCGCGGACCAACTCCAACACCTCGGCCAGCAGCGGGATCTGCACGCCGGCGAACCCGCGGCGGCCCGCCGAGGCGTCCAGGCCGCGCAGTTCGGCGAGACTGCGGTCGAGCACCCAGCCGACCCCGTCGGTGGTGCGCTCCAGCGTCTCGTCGTGGATCACGACGACCTCGTCGTCCCTGGTCAGCTGGACGTCCAACTCGATCCCGTCCGCGCCCTGGCCGAGGGCGAGGGCGAAGGCGGGGATCGTGTTCTCGGGGGCGTCCGCCGAGGCGCCGCGATGGGCCCAGATCTGCGTCACGGGTCCACTCTGCCGCGGCGTCCCCCCGAGTGAAAAGTTGGGGGCCACGGTCGGGCCCGGGCGGCGCGGCCCCGGCGTAGGTTCAGCCGGGTGAGGAACCCGACCCCCATCGATGCGATCGCCGACGACTACACCCGCAGAGTGGCCGCCCTGCGGCCCCTGGCCGCCACCTCGATGGGGCTGGCCGGCTACGACCACCTCGTGGGCGACTACTCCCCCGCCGGCCATCAGGCCCTCGCCGACCTGACCCGCGCCACCCTGACGGCCCTGGACGCCGCCGCCCCGGTCGACGGCGTCGACGCCCTGACCGCCGCCGCCATGCGGGACCGGCTGGGCCTCGACCTCGAGTTCTTCGCCGCCGGCGAGCACTTCGCCGACCTCAACGTCATCGCGTCCCCGCTGCAGGAATTCCGGGACGCCCTCGACCTGATGCCCACCGAGACCGCCGACGACCTGGACACGCTGGCGTCCCGGGTGTCGCGGATCCCCGAGGCGCTGGCCGGCTACGAGGCCTGCCTGCGCGAGGGCGCGGCGTCCGGCCTGGTGCCGGCCGACCGGCAGGTCGTGGCCTGCGCGTCGCAGGCGGCCGACCTCGCCGACCCGGCCGGGTTCTTCGGCACGTTGGCGCCGGGGGTCGACGTCCCCGAGGATCTGCGTCGCAGCCTGGACGCCGCGGGTGCGGCCGCCGCCGCCGCGTACGGGCGACTCAGCCGCTTCCTCACCCAAGACCTGGCGCCCGTCGCCGCCCGCGAGGACGCCGTCGGCCGCGACCGCTACGAGCGGGCCTCGCGGCTGTTCGTGTCGGCGGCCATCGACCTCGACGAGACCTACGAGTGGGGCCTCGCCGAGTTGGCGGCGATCAACGCCGAGATGGCCGAGGTCGTCGCCCGGATCGCCGGCCCGGGGGCCACCGTGACGGACGCGGCGGCCGTGCTGGACGCCGATCCCGCCCGCCGTCTCCACGGCACCGACGCGCTGCAGCGCTGGATGCAGGAGACCTCGGACGAGGCGGTGGCGGCGCTGGACGGCGTCCACTTCGACATCGCACCGCAGGCCCGGCGGCTGGAGTGCCGCATCGCGCCGTCGGCCACCGGCGGCATCTACTACACCGGCCCCAACGACGACTTCAGCCGGCCCGGCCGCATGTGGTGGTCGGTGCCGAAGGGCGTCACCACGTTCTCGACGTGGAACGAGAAGACGACCGTCTACCACGAGGGCGTCCCCGGGCACCACCTGCAGATCTCGGCGGCGGTCGCCAACCGCGACGAGCTGAACCTGTGGCGCCGCCTGGCCTGCTGGACGTCCGGGCACGGCGAGGGCTGGGCGCTCTACGCCGAGCGCCTGATGGACGAGTTCGGGTTCCTGGCCGACGACGGCGACCGGCTCGGCATGCTCGACTCGCAGCGGCTGCGCGCGACCCGCGTGGTGCTCGACCTCGGCGTCCACCTGCGCAAGGCGGCGCCGGCCGAGTACGGCGGGGGCACCTGGGACGCCGAGAAGGCGTGGGCGTTGCTGTGCGCCAACTCGACGATGGACCGCGCCTTCCTGTCGTTCGAGCTCGACCGCTACCTGGGCTGGCCGGGCCAGGCCCCGTCGTACAAGGTCGGGCAGCGCCTGTGGGAGGAGATCCGCGCGGACGCCCGCCGGCTCGCCGAGTCGCGCGGCGAAACCTTCTCGCTCAAGGACTTCCACAGCCGCGCCCTGAACCTGGGTTCGGTGCCGCTGGGCGTCCTGCGGGAGCAGTTGGTCAGGTAACGGGCCGGACGCCGACGCGCACCTGGATCGGTTCGCGCTGCCCCCCGACGTGGACGACGTCGACGCCGTCGACGCGGAGTTGGCTGGCGTAGGCGCCGAGCGCCCGGGCCACGGTGGGCCGGTGGGCGTCCAGGGCGAACCACCGGGCGTCCGGCGGCGCCGTCGTCGCGGCGCCGCCCGAGGGTCGGGGCTGGGAGACGATCTCGGCGAACCCCGCGCCCAGCGCTGACGCCGCCGCGCGCGTCGGGCCGTGCAGGAACGTGTGGTCGGGGTGTCCGTAGCCGCCGCCGGCGTCGTAGGTGACCAGCAGCCCGACGCCGACCGCCTGGGCGTAGGCGGCGACGTCGGCCGCCACCTCGGCCGGGTCGGCGGCGGTGAGGGCGTCGGCCGGGGCGTCCGGGGCGGGGCCGGCGAGGGTCTCGGCGGCGTCCCGCCACACCATGCCCGAGTCGCGGTAGCGACGCGGCGGCAGCCCGGCGGACCGCGCCGGCGGCGTCCCCAGGAAGGCCCGGCCGGCGACGCCGAGGGCCGCGCAGGCCCGGCGCCACTCGTCCTCGCGCAGGGCGGTCAGGTCGTCGACCCGGACGCCGGCGCGCACCTCCCCCCGCTCGCCGCGGGTGGCGGTCAGGACGAAACAGGCCCGTCCGGACGCCATGAGCGCCGCGATGAGTGCCCCCGTCGAGAGGGTCTCGTCGTCGGGGTGCGCGTGGACGAACAGCACGCGCGCCGGGAACAGCCCCGGCGGGCCCAACTCGTCCATGGGAAGCACCGCTCAGCCGTTCAGGGCCGCTTCGAGGTCGGCGACCGTCAGGTCGCCCGGCCGCGCCCCGGTGCGGGCGGCGGCGCGGGCGAGCCGGCACAGCGCCGCGTTGCGCGGAGCGCCGACCCCGGCGCCGTGAGCCAGCAGCACGATCTCACCGTTGAGGAAGTCGGTCTCCAGGTCGCCGCCCTTCACCAGCGACTGCCACGTCGACGACACCCCCATCGTCGCCGGGTCGAACTGCGCGACCGGCTGGATCGACGGCCCGGACGCCCGCGTGGCGGCCTCGTCCTCGTCGGAGGTGACCTCGACCCCGGCGGCCGACAGCACGCGGTAGGCCTCGGCCTCGAGGCCGCGGACGATGTCGCGTCGTCGCGCGGCGTCCGCCTCCGGCCCGAGCAGGGCGTCCACCGCGTTGCCCATGTTGGTGACCAGTTTGCGGGCCTTCCACGGCAGCACGGCGGCGGGCAAGGTCACGTCGAGGTTCGCCGCCTCCCACGCCGACTCGAGGTCGGCCAGCAGCCGGGCGTCGGCGGCGTCCGCGAGGGCGGCGGGCACGCGCCCGACGTGCAGCGACGCCGACTGCGGGCCGAAGCGGACGGTGATCTCCCCGGGCGCGAGGAACGTCGCCGGGCACCACACGCAGACGCCGAAGACGCGGGCGAAGTAGCGCAACACCAGGTGTTCGGCGGCCAGCCCGTTGGTGCAGACCAGGATCGGCAGCCGCTCCCCGGCGGTGCCGCCGCCGGCCACCGGCAGGTCGGCCCACTCGCGGGCGGCCAGTTCGGCGGCGTTCGTCTTGGTGGCCAGGACGAGCACGTCGTCGGGTTCGAGGGTCGCCTCGGCGGGTCCCGACCAGACGGGGGCGCTCGCCCGCACCGTGCCGCCCGGGGTGTGCAGGGTCAGGCCCCGCTCCCGCAGGACCGCGCCGTGGTCGCCGCGCGCCACCCAGACGACCGGACGGCCGTGGGCGGCGAGTTGACCGCCGATGGTGCCACCGACCGCGCCGGTGCCGATGATGATGAAGCGCCGCATGCGGCTTTCCTACGCCGCCGGACCCGTCCTCGGCAAGCCGGGGCCCTCGGGCGGGGCGCTGAGGGTGATCCGGTTGGCGTCCAGGTCGACGTCCCCGGCGGCCCCCGAGTCGGCGTGCTGCACCCGCTCCTGCCGCCGGCGGGTCTCCGCGACGGTGATCTGTCGCCCGGGCTGGAACACGTCCATCAACTCGCCGAACGCCCCGGCGGCCGCGCCGCCCCGTCCGCGGCGCCGGTAGTAGATCCAGCCGCGGGCCTCGAGCCGCACCAGCAGCCGGTCCAGCACGAGACCGCCGACCAGCACGACGGGGATCAGCAGCCACCACTCCACGCGCCCACCTCCTGCCCCCGCAGGCTACCCGGCGCCCCGATGTGCTGAGATGACCGGCGTGAGCGACGAGCAGACCCCCGACCCGCAGGCCGATCCGACCCTGGCCACGGCGCTGCGCCGGACGGTCCTGCTGGTGGCGCTGTTGAACCTGGCCTACTTCTTCGTCGAGATCGGGGTGGCGCTCAGCATCGGGTCCGTGTCGCTGTTCGCCGACTCGGTGGACTTCCTCGAGGACACGGCGGTCAACCTGCTGATCTTCATCGCGCTCGGCCTGTCCCTGCGCCACCGGGCGACGATGGGCCGGGTCATGGCGGGCATCATCCTGGCGCCGGCCGTGGCGGCGCTGGTCATGGCCGTGGTCAAGTTCGCCGACCCCGAGCCGCCGGACCCGGTCTCGCTGGCGGTGACCGCGGGGGGCGCGATCCTCGTCAACGCCCTGTGCGCGGTGCTGCTCTACCGCGTCCGCCACCACGGCGGCTCGATGTCGGCGGCCGCGTTCCTGGCCGCCCGCAACGACGTGATCGCCAACGCGGCCATCATCGCCATGGCGCTCGTCACCGGCTACACCACCAGCGGCTGGCCCGACCTCGTCCTCGGCCTCCTGATCCTCGGGCTCAACGCCACGGCCGCCCGCGAGGTGTGGGAACTGGCCGGGGCGGAAGACCTGGCCGCGCGGGCGCTGGCCGGGGAGGATCTCGACGACGACTGAGAGTCACGGGTAGCGTCGCTGTCGTGTGCGAGTACTGCGGTTGCCGGGACATCCCGCTCATCGGGCGGCTCTCCGAGGAGCACTACCAGGCGGTCGACGCCCTCGGCGTCCTGCGGCGGGCGATCGAGGCGTCCGACGCCGACGCGGTGACCGGCGCGCTCGTGGCGCTGCGGGCCGAACTCCTCACCCACAACGAATCGGAGGAGGCCGGGCTCTTCCACGAACTGGCGAAGGACGACTACTTCGCCCCCACCGTCGCCGAGTTGATCGGGCAGCACCGACTCTTCCGCGTGCTGCTCGACCGCCTCGACGGCGGCGACTGGGCGGCGTACGGCGACCTGGAGGAGACCCTGCGCCACCACATCGACCGCGAGGAGAACGGCTTCTTCCCCGCCACGGCGGTCGCCGTCGACGGCGACGTCTGGGAGGAGATCGACCGGCTCACCCACGCCTTCAACCACGCCCACCACCGCGAGCATGCCCACACCGAGGCCGAACTGCTCGACCTGGCCCGCACCCGCCCCGTCATCAACGAACCGGACGTCACCCACCGCGTCCGGCGGGCGACGGTCGCGGACGCCGCCGACCTGCTGTCGCTGTGGCGGCAGGCGGGGCTGGCCATCCGGCGTCCGGACGCCGTGGCCGCCGAACTGGCGTCCGTCACGGCCCTGCACCCCGAGTTGGTGCTGGTGGCGGTGGCCGGCGACTCGATCGTCGGCAGCGTCGTCGGCACCTGGGACGGCCGCCGCGGGTGGGTGAGCCGCCTGGCCACCCGCCGGGACTGGCGGGGCCGCGGCGTCGCCGGCACCCTGCTGGCCGCCGTCGAGGACGGCGTGCGGGCCCTGGGCGGCACCGAGGTGGCCCTCGCGATCGAGGCCGACGACTACCCGCTGGTCGGCTTCTACGAGGGCCGCGGCTACGCGACGGCCGACCTGATCTTCCTGGAGAAGCCGCTCTGAGGGGCTACTCAAGGACGCCTCCGGTGCGCGATGCTGGGCGTGGGAGGCTGACATGGTGCTCGCACCCAACATCGTCGTGAGGGGCTTCGTCGCCGAGGACGCCGAGCGCGTCTCGGAGCTGATCCGGGCCACGCTGCTCACCAGCAACGCCGCCGACTACCCGCTGGCCGACCTGGAGTCGCTCGCCGACTGGTACAGCGCCGCCGGCCTCATCAGCCGCCTGCCCGTGGCCCACCGCATCGTCGCCCTCGCCGAGGACGGCGACGACACCATCGTGGGCACCGCGGCCCGGCGCGAGAACCGGTTGGAATCGTTCTTCGTCCATCCCGACTGGCAGAGGCGCGGGGTCGGCAGCCTGTTGCTCGAGGCCCTGGAGGAGGACGCGCGGCTGGCCGCCCTGCGCGCGGTCTGGCTGGAGTCCAGCCTGACCGCGGTCGGGTTCTACCGGCGGCGCGGCTTCGCGCCCACCGCCGAGCCCCGCGACGAGGGCGACGGCCTCGTGGTGGCGATGCGCAAGAAGCTGCCGTTCGGGCTGCCCTGACGGCGGGGCGTCCGATCGGGGCGCCTTGACGGCCGGGCTAGCTTGGCGATCATGAGCGACGCCCAGGCCGAAGCCATCAGCACCGACGACTCGCCCGCCCCCCCGCCCTCCCGGGCCCGCATCCCGCTGCTGGGCGACCCGCACACCGAGGGCAACGAGCACCTCTTGGACGCCGAACGGCCCGAGGGCGACGAGGACGACCTGCACACCGACCTCAACAACTCCGACGTCCAGAACTGACCCGCTCCGCCCCGAGGACGTGCTGCTGCGCTCGACGGTCGACGACGCCCTGAAGGGGCTGGCCCCGGGCCTGCCGGCGGTGCCCCGGCTCGTCGCCCGCGGCGTCCTGCTCGGGTTCGGGCGGCGCTTCCGCCGCGAGATCCTGGACGCCGACGCCGCGGCCGGCGCGCACGGCCTGACCGCGGCCGCCGACCTGTTGCTGCAGCGGTACTCGGGGCCGGTCACCCTCGTCGGCGCCGAGCGGGTGCCGGCGTCCGGCCCGCTGCTCGTGGTCGCCAACCATCCGGGCACCGTCGACACGCCGGCCGTGTGGCGGGCGCTGGCCGCGCGGACCGACGTGCGGGTCATCGCCCTCGACCGGCCCTTCCTGCGCGCGGTGCCGCACATCGCCACCCACCTGCTCTACGTCGCCGACGAGGGCCACGCGCGCAGCCGGTTGGTCCGGGAGGCGTTGCGGCACCTGCGGGACGGCGGCACGCTGCTGGTGTTCCCGGCCGGCGAGACCGAGGCGGATCCCGCCGTCCGGCCCGACGCGGCCGTCGCGTCGCTGGCGGGCTGGTCGCGCAGCCCCGAGTTGTTCGCCCGGCTGGTGCCCGGCCTGCCCGTGCTGCCCGTCGCCGTCAGCGGCGTCCTGGCCGGGTGGGCCCTGCGGCACCCGGTGGCGCGGCTGCGGCGCGACCCCGCGGCCCGGGAACTCGCGGCGGCCACCCTGCAGGTGATCCGCGGCGACCGCTCGATCCGGCCGACGGTGCTGGTCGGCGAGCCGCTGGTGGGGCGTCCCGACCGGCTGACCGACGACCTGCGGGCCGCCATGATCGCGCTGCTGGCCGCATCGGGCGGCTGACGCCGGCGCGGCCGGCGGCCGACCGCGGCTCAGGTGGGTTCGGTCGCCGCCCCCGCCAGGGCGCGGACGGCCTGGATCGTGTCGGCCTCGGCGGCCGTCTTGTCGTCGCGGTAGCGCACCACGCGGGCGAAGCGCAGGGCCAGCCCGCCCGGGTAGCGGGTCGAGCGTTGCAGCCCGTCGAAGGCCACTTCGACGACCTGCTCGGGCCTGACGGGCACGACCCAGCCGTCCGTGGGGCCGTCCGCCAGCGCGAGGAACCGCTCGGTCTGCCAGGCGAGCATCGCGTCCGTCATGCCCTTGAAGGTCTTGCCCAACATCACGAAGCCGCCGCCGGGGTCGCGGGCGCCCAGGTGGATGTTCGACAGCAGGCCCCGCCGCCGCCCGCTGCCCCACTCGACCGCGAGCACCACGAGGTCGAGGGTGTGCACCGGCTTCACCTTGACCCACGCCGAGCCCCGCCGGCCCGCGGCGTAGGGGGCCTCGAGGTTCTTGACGACCACGCCCTCGTGGCCCGCGGCCAGCACGCGCCGGCAGAACGCTTCGGCGGCGGCGGCGTCCGACGTGACAAGTCCCTCGACGCGCAACGCGGGCGGCACCAGCGCGTGCAGGGCGGCCCGGCGCTCCCGGAGCGGGCGGTCGATGAGGGGCACCCCGCCCAGCAGCAGCGCGTCGAAGAACCAGGGCGTCAACGCCCCCGGGCGCTCGGCGTGCGCCGCCGCCCGGGCCGCCGTCTCCTGGAACGGGCGCGGCCGCCCGGCGGCGTCCAGGGCGAGGGCCTCGCCGTCGAGGATCGCCGTGTCGACCGGCAACCCGCGCACGAGGGCGGCGATCTCGGGGAGGCGTCCGGTGACCTCGTCGAGGGAGCGGGTGAAGAGCCACACCTCGTCGCCGGCCTTGTGGGCCTGCAGCCGAATGCCGTCGAGCTTGGCCTCGACGGCGACCGGGCCGCCGTCGGGCGCCGCCTTGGGCAGGGCCGCCGCCACGTCGGACGCCGACGCCGCCAGCATCGGCCGCACGGCCACCCCGACCGCCAGGCCGAAGTCCGCGAGCGCCGCCTCGCCGCCGCTGAGGGCGGCCCGGGCGATCGCCGGCGTCGAGCCGGCCAGCATGGACGCCCGCCGCACGGCCCCGACCGGCACCCGGGCCGCGGCGGCCACCGCCTCGAGCAGCAGCCCGTCCAGGGCCCCCTGGCGCAGTTCGCCCGCCGCCAACCCCACCAGGTGGCGCTGCTCGGCGGCGGTGGCCCGGCCCAGCAGGTCGTCGAGCAGCGCCGCTCGCGCCGCCTGGGACCCGGGGCCGGCGAGCGCCGCCATGGCCTCGAACGCGGCGTCCACCTCGGCGACGGTCAGGGACGGCGTTGCGGCAGCGGGCGGCGACTGCCGCAGCGAGCGGTGACCCAGTCCGGTGCGGCGCTGCCGCAGCGACCCGCCGAGGAACGTCGCCACGATCTCGGCCTCCTCCCCGGACGCCTGCCGCAGCACCCCCGCCAGGGTCTGGACCTTCGCCAGGCGGGAGCGCGTGCCCGCGACCGCGGCCGAGGCGTCCACCAGTTCGGTCAGCAGCATGACGCCATTGTGACCGGCGGCCCCAGAGGACCAGCCCAGCACGCCCCGGGTGCGACATCAGCCCCGAGTACGAGACCGAGCTCACACCTGGGCGGGCCCGCCAGATCGTCGGGCAGCGTGGCGCAGGGGCCCCGGTTTGCCGACGTTCCGCCAGTTTGCCGACGTTCCGCCAGTTTGCCGACGTTGCGCCCTCGGCGAGAACGAGCAAGGTCGGCGAGAACGAGGAAGGTCGGCCCTGTCACACGGGTCAGGACCGCGGAGAGCCACTCCAGGCGAGGGCCCCAAGGACTGCGCGCCTCGACTGTGACCGTGGCCCTGTGAACGGGTCCGGGTTCCCACCTGGACGGGTCAGCACCCGGGCAAGGCCCCGGTTTGCCGACCGCGCCCCGGTTTGCCGACCGCCCTCCGGTTTGCCCACCGCCCTCCGGTTTGCCCACCGCCCTCCGGTTTGCCGACGTTGCGCCCTCGGCCGGAACGAGCAAAGTCGGCCGGAACGAGCAAGGTCGGCCCCGTCACCGACCGCGCTCCAGTTTGCCGACGTTGCGCCCTCGGCGAGAACGAGCAAAGTCGGCGAGAACGAGGAAGGTCGGCCCCGTCACCGACCGCCGGGCATCACCAACGGCGGCCACGACCTCACCCCGGACAAGGGCCAAGGTTCACCAGCCGCGGTCCGTGCCGGCGGCCAGCCACCCAGCGAGCGGCCCCAGAGGCCCAGCCCAGCACGCCCAGGGTGCGACATCGGCCCCGAGTACGGGACCGAGCTCACACCTGAGGGAGCCGGGGGCCCACCCCGTAGGGTGACTGCCCATGGAGGGGCAACGGCGCGATTGGCGTCCCGCGTGGCCGTGCCCAGTCGGGCAGATCTGGTCGGGGTGGCGCCGCGGCGCCGGCGACCCGACGTACCGCGTCGACGAGTCCGGACGCCATTGGCGCGGCCTGGGCACCCCTGCCGGCCCGGCGACCCTCGGCGTCCGGCCCCGCCCCACCCTCGGCGTCGTCGAGGCGGAGGCCTGGGGGGCGGGGGCCGCCTGGGCCCTGGAGCACCTTCCGGCCATGCTCGGCGCCGACGACGACCCGGCCGGGCTGCCGCTGCTGCACGACGCCCTGCGGCGGGCCGCGCACGACCGCCCGCACTGGCGGGTGGGCCGCGGCGGCATCGTCCTGGACGCCCTGACCCCGGCGATCATCGAGCAGAAGGTCACCGGCCAGGAGGCGTTCGCCGGGTTCCGCCGCCTCGTGCGCCGGTTCGGCGAGCCCGCGCCGGGGCCGGGCGCAGGCGTGGCGCTGTGGGTGCAGCCGGACGCCGCCGCGCTCCGCCGGGTGCCCAGTTGGGAGTGGCGGCAACTCGGCGTCGACGACGCCCGCTCGCGCACCGTCGTCACCGCAGCCCGGGTCGCCGACGCGCTGCAGCGCACGATCGACCTCCCCGGCCCGGACGCCGACCGGCGCCTCACCTCCGTGCCCGGCATCGGCCGCTGGACGTCCGCGGAGGTGCGGGCCCGGGCCCACGGCGACCCCGACGCGGTCTCCTTCGGCGACTACCACGTGGCCCGCAACATGGGCTGGGCGCTGATCGGGCAGGAGTTGGACGACGACGGCCTCGCCGACCTGCTCCAGCCCTACGCCGGCCACCGCTACCGGGTGCAGCGCCTGCTGGAACTCGCCGGCGCCGGCCACCCCCGCCGCGGCCCCCGCATGGCCCCGCGCACCCACCTACCGGTGCGCTGACCCGCCGGTGCACTGACCCGCCGCTGCGCTGACCCTCAGGCCCGCAGGTGGGCGACCAGCCGGCCGAGGAACGCCTCGCAGGCGGCGAGTTGGCTCAGTTCCACCGACTCGTCGGCGCGATGGGCGTCCGAGATGTCGCCCGGGCCGCACACGACGCAGGGGATCCCCGCCTCGGTGAAGATGCCGGCCTCGGTGCCGTAGGTCACCTTGTCGTCGAGGGCCGCCAGGCCCAGCGTCTCCCCCAGCCGCACCACCTCGGCGTCGGGCGCGACGTCCAGCCCGACGGTGCTGGCCGCCACCTCGACCGCGACCCCCGCCGCCGGGTTCTCGGCGCGCATGCGCCGCTCGACGTCGGCGCAGAACGCCTCCAGCGCCGCCAGTTCGGCGGCGTCGTCGTGGCCGGGCAACGCCCGGAACTCCAAGGTCAGCCGGCACCGCTCGGGCACTGTGTTCACCGCGTTCCCGCCCTCGATGCGGTTCACGGACGCCGTCGCGTACGGCACCGGGTAGGCCGCGTCGAAGGGGCCCGCCGCCCGCCAGACCTCGGCCCGCGCCCGCCAGTAGCGGACGATCTCGGCGGCGTACTCGATCGCGTTGACGCCGGCCGTCGTGAGCGAGGAGTGCGCCGCCACCCCCGTCACCGTCACGTGGACGAGGTTGATCGACTTGTGCCCCCGGATCATCCGCAGGCCCGTGGGCTCGCCCACGAAACCGACCCGCGGCGACAGCCCGGCGGCGTGCAGCGCGGCGGCCAGCGCCGGGGCGCCGACGCAGCCGACCTCCTCGTCGTGGCTCAGGGCCAGGTGCACCGGCTCGCGCAGCGGAGCCGCCAGCAGCGCCGGCAGGGCCGCGAGGCAGCAGGCGAGGAAGCCCTTCATGTCGGCGGTGCCCCGGCCGTAGAGCCGGCCGGCGCGCTCGGTCACGGTGAACGGGTCGGACGCCCACGCCTGCCCGTCCACCGGCACGCAGTCGGTGTGCCCGGACAGCATGATGCCGCCGCGGACCGCACCCGCGGCGTCCGGGACGGTGACGACGAGGTTGACCTTCGCGCCGTCCGCGGACGGGAACAGGCGCGGCTCGAGGCCGAGCCCACGGGCGTACTCGGCGACGGCGTCCACCAGGGGCCGGTTCGAGACGCGGCTGGTGGTGTCGAGGGCGACGAGCCGGGCGAGCCAGTCGAGGGTCTGCGGCGAGGGCGTGTCCATGTCCCCTTTCATACCCGACGGGCCGTCCAGCGGGAACCCGGACCTCTGGCCCGCCCGGGGCGTGGTCTGGTTGGATGCACCCGTGCGGCTCCCGGGCTGCCCGAGGAACTGAGGGGGGCCATGTTCCGGTTGACCGACCTGCGGGTGCCGTTGCTGGCCGCCCCCATGGCGGGTGGGGTGTCCACCCCGGCGCTGGTCGCGGCCGCCGCGCGGGCCGGCGGCCTGGCGCGGCGACGGAGTCCGTGGAGGCTTTCCGCGCGGCCCTCGGTCCGCTGGCGGCCGCCCTCGGGGTGAGCCTGAAGGAACCGGTCGCCGACGACGACGGCTGGGACGCGTTGGTCGACCTCCTGGCGCAGAGCCGTCCCGCGGTGGTGTCCTTCACCTTCGGTCTGCCGCCCCGCGCCGTCGTGGATCGGCTGCACGCCGCCCGCGTCGCCGTGTTCGCCTCCGTCGCGTCCCCGGCGGACGCCGCCCTGGCCGTCGGCCGGGGCGTCGACGGGATCGTCCTGCAGGGCGCCGAGGCCGGCGGCCATCGGGCCACGCTGGCCGCCGACGACGAGCCGAACGACCTGTCCGCGCTCGCCATGCTGCCGGCGGTCCGCGGCCTCGGGGTGCCGGTCGTCGCCGCCGGCGGCTTCAGCACCGGGGAGCGGATCGCCAGGGCGCTGGCGGCGGGGGCCGCGGCCGTCCAACTCGGCACCGCGCTGCTGCTGACGCCCGAGGCCGGCACGTCGACCGCCCACCGGGAGGGGCTCACCTCGCCCCGGTTGACCGAGACGGTGGTCACCCGCGCGTTCACCGGACGCCCCGGGCGCGCCCTCGCCAACGCGTTCGCCACCGGTTCCCCGGACGCCCCGGCCCGCTACCCGGAGATCCATCAGCTCACGTCCGCCCTGCGGCAGGCCGCGGCCCGCGCCGGCGACCTCGACCACACCCACTTCTGGGCCGGCACCGGCTGGCGGCTCGCCCGCGCCGCACCGGCCGAATCCGTCCTCACCGACCTGTGGGCGGACGCCGTGGCCGCCGGGGCGCCGACTCGGCGCCGGCCCCCTCAGCGGTCGTAGGCGCGTCCGACGCGCTCGTGGACCTCCCAGTAGCGGTCGAGCGCCATCGGCGAGGCCCGCAGGGCGGCCGACAGGTAAAGCAGGTGCGTGTGCCAGGCGATGGCGTAGTCGCGGGCCAGCGCCCCCACGCCCGTGTGGACCAGTCCGAGGTCCGTGCCGCTCAGGGACGCCCCCGCGCACGCCCCGGTCGCGGCGGCGTCCGCGGCGACCGTCCCGGCGCCGGCCGGGGCCAGCGTGATGTCGACCACCGACAGCGCCTCGCCGGGGAACGCCCAGGTGAACTCCAGCCGGCGCCACAGCCGGCAGCCCAGCACCACGCTCGTCTGCACCACGCCCTCGACGTGGCTGATCCGGACCAGGCCGCCGATCCCGACGCTCTCGCCGCGGGCGAACGCGCCCAGCGGCGTCCCCAACCAGCGGCGCAGCCACACCGGATCGGTCAGACCGGTCCACACCATCTCGGGGTCGAGTTCGAACCGCCAGCGAACGCACGCGACGCCTTCCACCGGGTCGTAACGCGCGAGGGTGTGGATGGGCACGGCACCATCGAACCGTCCCGCGTCACCGAGCGCCCGGCCGGTTCCGCCCGTCGGGCCGCAGGGGCCGCCCGAGATCGACGCGGCGGGCGGCACGGCGGCGTCCGCTATGGACTAACTAGTTCATAACCGCGTATCCTGAGGACACCCGCTGACGCGTAGGATGCGGGTGCCTCACCGGCGAGGGAGCCCAGAGACGATGACCATGCTCGAGGCGGCCGTCGACACGGACGTCGATCTGACGATCCAGACCGTCGACCCCCGACGCGACGCCGACGTCGCGGATCAGATCCGCGGCCTGCTCGGCAGCCTCGGCCTCGGGGTCGACGCCGACATCGAGTTCTTCGTCACCGCCCGCGACCACGGACGTCTCGTCGCCTGCCTCGGCCTGGCCGGCTCGGTGCTCAAGGGCGCCGGTTGCGCCCCGGACGCCCAGGGCACCGGGGCCATGGCCCAGGTCATGGCCCGCATGAACTACGAGGCGCTCGACCGGGGCCGCGGGCACCTGTTCGCCTACACCCGACCCGCCAACCGCGCCATCTTCGAGTCGCTGGGGTTCTACTTCCTCGCCGAGGTGCCGGGCGTGGCGATCCTGCTCGAGAACACCCCGTTCGGCCTGCCGCGCTACCTGCGCGACCTGTCCGACCTCTCCCTCGACGGCGACCGCATCGGGGCCGTCGTCCTCAACGCGAACCCGTTCACCCTCGGCCACCGCTACCTCGTCGAGACGGCGCTGAGCCGGGTCGACGCCCTGCACGTCTTCGTCGTCAGCGAGGACGCCTCGCTCTTCCCCGCCCGCGACCGGTACCACCTCGTCCGGGCCGGGGTCGCCGAGTTGGGCAGCGACCACGTCCAGGTGCACCGCGGCGGCCGCTACGTGGTGACCCGCGCCACCTTCCCGAATTACTTCATCAAGGGCGGCGAGGAACGCGCCCGGGCGGCGGCCGGACTCGACCTGCAGTTGTTCCGCGAGCACATCGGCCCCACGCTCGGCATCACCGACCGCTTCGTCGGCACCGAGCCGCTCTCGCCGGTCACCAATGCCTACAACGAAGAGATGCACTACTGGCTCGAGGACGCCCCGTCGGCGCATCCGCCGATCCGGGTGCACGAGATCGAGCGCCGCACCCTCGGCGACGCGGTGATCTCGGCGTCCCGGGTGCGGGCCAACATCGAGTCCCGCGACCTGGCCGCCATCGAGCGGATCGTCCCGCGGCCCACCTACGAGTACATCAAAGCCACCTTCTTCCCCGGAACCGACAAGGAGTGAACGTGCGTATCGTGACCGAGGCGATCGCGGGGACCCTGGAGTCCTCCGACGCGCTGGTACGGGTGACCCCGTCCGACGAACTGCGGATCGACGTCAAGTCGACCGTCGCGGCCCAGTACGGCGCCCGCATCCGGCAAGTCGTCGAGGAGACCCTCGCCAAGCTCGCCGTGACCGAGGGCCTGGTCGCCGTCGACGACAAGGGCGCCCTCGACTTCGTGATCGCCGCCCGGGTCGAAGGCGCGGTCGCCCGCGCCAGCCGCACCCGCATCGACTGGAGCTCCCTGTGACCCTCGACCCGAACCCCCTGTTCAGCGGCTCCCCCAGCCACCGCCGACCGGACGCCGCGGCGTCCGACCCCGTCGAGGAGCACCCGAGCCGCTCGATGCTGTTCGTCCCCGGGTCGAACGCCGCCTGGCTGTCCACCGTGCAGGTCTACGGCGCCGACTACGTGATGTTCGACCTGGAGGACTCGGTGGCGGTCCGCGAGAAGGACACCGCCCGCCTGCTGGTGCACGAGGCCATCAAGAGCCCGATCTGGCGCAACACCCCCGTCGTGGTCCGCATCAACGGCATCGACACCCCGTTCTTCCACGACGACCTGGAGGCCGTCGTCTCCGCCGGGGCGGCCATCATCCGGCTGCCGATGGTGCGGGACGCCCAGATGATCCGCGACCTGGACGCCGAGATCACCCGCCTCGAGGTGAAGTACGGCATCGCGCACGGGCGCACCAAGATCCTGGCGGCGGTCGAGTCGGCGTCCGGCGTCGTCAACGCCGTGCCGATCGCGACGGCGTCCCCGCGGATGATGGGCATCGCCCTGGCGGCCTACGACTACGTCATGGACATGCACACGACGCACGACACGGCCGCCGACGAGTCCCAGCTGTTCTTCGCGCGCGCGGCCATCCTGCACGCGGCCCGGGTCGCGAAGATCCACTGCTACGACGCCGTCTACACCGACGTCAACAACACCGAGGGCTTCCTGCGCGAGGTGGCGGTCATCAAACGGCTGGGCTTCGACGGCAAGTCGCTGGTCAACCCCCGCCAGATCGAGCCGCTGCACAACGCCTTCGCCCCCACCCAGGACGAGGTCGAACGCGCCGGGCGCGTCATCGAGGCCGCCGCCGAGGCGGAGGCCGAGGGCCACGGCGTCGTCAGCCTCGACGGCAAGATGATCGACGCCCCGATCATCGCCGCCGCCCGCCGCACCCTCCGCCTCGCCCGCCTCTCCGGCATCCAGCGCTGACAGGACCCCGATGACCCTCACCCGCGTTCCCACCGACGCCCCCGAACTCGCCGGCCTGGACACCTTCGGCGGCTGGGCCGCCCGCACGCCCCACCTGCGCGACGACGATGCCAAACGCCGCCGCAAGGTCGTCGGCTCGCTGCGGGAGGCCATCATCCGCAGCGGGCTGGCGTCCGGCGACACCATCTCGTTCCACCACCACTTCCGCGAGGGCGACCAGGTCATCCTGCGCGTGCTCGCCGAGGTGGCCGCCATGGGCCTGCGCGACCTGACCCTCGCCGGCTCCTCCCTCAACGCCTGCCACGCCGGCATCCTCGACCACATCCGCAAGGGCGTCATCACCCGCATCTACACGTCGGGCATGCGCGGCAAGTTGGCCGAAGGCATCTCCCGGGGCGGCCTGCTGCCGCACCCGCTGATGATCCACAGCCACGGCGGCCGCGTCGCCCTGATGCAGCGCGGCGAACTGCGCCCCACCGTGGCCTTCCTCGGCGTCTCCGCCTGCGACGAGTACGGCAACGCGAACGGCGTCAGCGGCAAGTCGCGGTGCGGGTCGCTGGGCTACGCCCTCGTGGACGCCCAGTTCGCTGACCACGTCGTGCTGCTCACCGAGGAGATCGTCCCCTTCCCGCACACCCCGGCGGTCATCCGGCAGGACCGCGTCGACCACATCGTCGTCGTCGACGGCGTCGGCGACCCCACCAAGATCAACGTGGGCGCCGCCCGCATCACCCGCAACCCGCGCGACCTGCTGATCGCCCGGCTCGCGGCCGACGTCATCGAGCACAGCGGCTACTTCGAGGACGGCTTCTCGGTGCAGACCGGCTCGGGCGGCGCCTCCACCGCCGCCACCAGCTTCCTGGGCAGCCGGATGACCCGCCGCGGCATCCGGGCCCGCTGGGCGCTCGGCGGCATCACGGCCGGCATCGTCGCCCTGCACGAGCAGGGCCTCATCGACCGGGTGCTCGACGTCCAGTCCTTCGACGCCGTCGCCGCCGGGTCGCTCGCCGCCAACCCGCGGCACACCGTGATCTCCGCCAACGAGTACGCCTCCCCGTTCGCCAAGGCGGCCTGCGTCGACGAACTCGACCTCGTGATCCTGTCGGCGCTCGAGATCGACCTGAACTTCAACGTCAACGTCCTCACCGGCTCCGACGGGCTCATGATGGGGGCCTCCGGCGGCCACTGCGACACCGCCGCGGGCGCCAAGCTCGTCATCGTCGTGGCGCCCCTGATCCGGACGCGCATCCCCACGATCGTCGAGCGGGTCACCACCCTGATCACCCCGGGCGAGAACGTCGACGTCCTGGTCACCGAGTACGGCATCGCGGTGAACCCGCGGCGTCCCGAGATCGCCGCCCGACTCTCGGACGCCGGCCTGCGGGTCACCTCGATCCAGAACCTGTACCAGCAGGCCCTGGACATCTCGGGCAAACCCCAGGCCATCGAGACCACCGACGAGATCGTGGGCATCGTCCGCTACCGCGACGGCTCGGTCATCGACGTCGTCCGGGCGGTCGCCCCCTGATGGCCTCGGCCCGCGCCGTCCTCGCCCGCCGCGAGGCGCGCAGCGCCGAGCAGGCCGCCCTGCTGCGCCGCACGGGCGGCGTCCTCGCCTGTCTCACGGTCGTCGCCCCCGGACCCGACAAGGACGGGCCGGCCGTCCGCGCGGCGTTCGCGGCCGGCGCCCGCGCCTGCGCCGACCTGGTCGCCGCCCGCGGCTGGGCCGAACTCGGCCGGCACACGACGGACGCCCCCACCGGACCCGAACTGCTCCTCGCCGTGGACGCCGACCCCGCCGACCTGAAGAGGGCCCTGATCGCCCTCGAGGACGCCGCCCCCGCCGGTCGGCTGTGGGACCTCGACGTCGTCGCCGGCCTGGACGCCGCCGGCCTGCCCGTCATCCTCGGACGCCGCGCCCTCGGCCTGCCGGCCCGGCGCTGTCTCGTCTGCGACGCGGACGCCGCGGCCTGCGCCCGGTCGGCCCGGCACCCGCTGCCCGTGGTGGTGCTCGCCCGGGACGCCGTCGCCGCCGGCCTCGACGTGGGGGCCGCGCGGGCGGCGTCCGACCTGGCGGTGCGGGCCCTCGTGGTCGAGGCCGAACTCGCCCCCAAACCCGGCCTCGTCGACCCGGTGACCCGCGGGGCGCACCCCGACATGGACCTGCCCCTGCTGCTCCGCAGCGCCGGCGCCCTCGGCGACTGGTTCACGGCCAGTTGGCTGGCCGGCGCGGCGGCGTCCGGGGACGACGCGCTGCGCGACCGACTGGTGGCGCTCGGCGTCGCGGCGGAGGCGGCGATGCGCGCCGTCACCGGCGGGGTCAACACCCACAAGGGGGCCCTGTTCGCTCTCGGGCTGCTGCTCGCCGCCCACGGCGCGGAAGCGGCCGGAGCCGACGCGGGCGGGGCGGCATCCGTCGAGCGGGTGTGCGCGAGGGTCGGCGTCCTGTCCGGTCCGCTGCTCAGCGACTGGCTCGCCCGGGTCGCGACGGACGACTCCCACGGCTCCCGCGCCCACCGCGAGCTGGGGATCACCGGCGCGCGCGGCGAGGCGGCGTCCGGATTCGCGACGGTGCGCGCGGTGGCCCTGCCGGCCTACCGGGCCCGGCGGGCGGAGACGGGCGACGAGGACGACGCCCTGCGCTGGACGCTCGTCCAGCTGATGGCCGTGGGGGACGACACCAACCTGTACGCCCGCGGCGGCGCCGAGGCGCTGGTCGCCGTGCGGGGCTGGGCCGGACGCCTCGTGCGCAAGGCGCCCGACCCGGCCCGGCTGGCCGCGGCGCTGGCCCAGGCGGACGCCCCCTTCACCGAGCGTCGCTGGAGTCCCGGCGGCAGCGCCGACCTGCTGGCGCTCACCTGGCTGCTCGACCGGCTCGGCGCCGAGCCCCCGGTCCCGACGGAGAGGACGATGGAACCGTGAGCCGACCGAGGATCAGCGGAATCGAATTGTTCAAGGTGCCCGTGGCGGACCTGCGCCGCGCGGTCGCGTGGTGGGAGCAGGTCTACGGGGCCCGCGTCACCACCGAGTTCCCGAAGCGGGACGGCAGCATCAACTGCCTCTACCTGCGCGTGCCCGGGCTGGACTGCCAGGTCGCCCTCGTCCCCAGCCCCGCGCACGCGGCCGGGGTGTCGGGCTTCAACCTGGTGGACTTCTCGGTGCCCACCCGCGCCGATCTCGAGGGCTGGCTCGTGCACCTGGACCGCCTCGGCATCGCGCACACCGGCCTGTTCTTCGGCAACACCGGCTGGGCGACCCGGTTCAAGGACCCGGACGGCATCGAGCACCAGCTGTACACGCTCGAGGGGCACGGCCAGGACCTGACCGGGCTCCCGGGGCGGGCGCGACCCGTCACGTGACCCCGGGCCCGCTCAGGGCGGGCGGGCTGCTGCCGGCGGCGTCCGCCCTGTTCTGGGGACTGCAGTTCGCGTTCCTCAGCCCCGTGCTCGCGCTGCTGCTGGTCGGGCTGTACGGCGCCACGCCCGCCGAGGTGGGCGTGGTGATCGCCGTGTACAACGCGGCCGGGTTCGCGCTGCAGTGGGCGGTGCCGCGGTACGCCGACCCCCGCCAGGACTACCTGCGCCCGATGCTGGTCGCGGGCCTGGGCACCCTGGCCCTGACCGGGGTGCTGGCCCGGGCGACGAGCCTGCCGCCCGTCGTCCTGGGGTTGGTCCTGTTCGGGGCCCCCGCCGGCATCGGCACGTCCATGCTGTGGGCCCACCTCGGGCATTCGGGCGCCACGCCCACCCAGATGGTCAACCTGCGGGCGGTGTTCTCGTTCGCGTGGGTCGCCGGCCCGCCGCTGGCGACCGCCGTGATGGCGGCGGCGGGCGACCGGGCCGTGCTGGGCCTGCTGGCGGGCGTCGGGCTCCTCAACGTGACGACGACGCTGGGCCTGCTGACCCGGGGCAGGCGCGCGACCTCCCAGCCCCCGCCCGCTCGCACCGCGGGCCCCGAGTGGTCGCGGCGCGGGATCGTCGCGGTGTTCGTGGCGTTCGTGCTGCTGCAGGCGACGAACACGGCCGCAGTGTCGGTGCTCGCCCTGTACGTGACCCGGCAGTTGAGCCTGGATGTGTGGTGGGCGGGCCTCGCCCTCGGGCTGTCGGCCGGGCTGGAGATCCCCGTGCTGATGCTGGTCGGACGCCTTCTCGGCCGGTTCTCGACGACCACGCTGCTGACGGCCGGCGGCGTCGCCGGGGTGGCCTACTACGCGGCGATGGCGGTCGTGCCCGGACCGGTCGCCCTGCTCGCCCTGCAGGCGCTCAACGCGGCGTTCTACGCCATCGTGGCCGGCGTGGGGTTGACCTGGTTCCAGGAGGTGATCCCGGGCGCGGCGCGGGCCACCTCGCTCTACGCCAACTCGAACCGGGTCGCCGCCATCGCGGCCGGGCCCCTGATCGGCGTCGCGAGCCTCGGGCTGGGTTACCGGGGCGTCTTCGTGGCGGCCGCCGTCGTGGCCGCCGTGGCGGTGGCGCTGGTCGCATCCATGACGAGGCCGACTGGGCGTCCCGAGAAACCTACGGTACCGTAGGTTTCGTGAAGAGCCCTTCGACCACCTCCCCCGGCACCACCCCGGACGCCTCCGCGCCCACCACCCCGGACGCCTCCGCGCCCGCCCCCCTGGACCCCAAGCCGACCTGGCGCGGCTGGCTGCACACGGGGATGACCCCCCTGGTGCTGGTGGGCGGCCTGGTGCTGCTCGTGCTCACCCCGACCGTCGGCGGACGCCTCGCCGCCGCCGTCTACCTGCTCTCCTCGCTGGCCCTCTTCGGCAACAGCGCCTTCTACCACCGCGGCACCTGGGGCGACCGGGCCGAGGCGGTGCTGCGCCGCGTCGACCACGCGAACATCTACCTGTTCATCGCCGGCACCTACACGCCGCTCGCCACCCAACTGCTGGAGGGCCCCTCGCGAACCGTGCTGCTCGTGCTCATCTGGTCGCTGGCGCTGGCCGGCGTCGCCTTTCGCATCCTGTGGCTCTCCGCGCCGCGCTGGCTCTACACGGCCCTGTACGTGGCGATGGGGTGGACGGCCCTGTTCTGGCTCGTCCAGTTCTGGCTGGCGGGCGGCCCCGGCGTCGTGATCCTGATCGCGCTCGGCGGGCTCGTGTACTCCTACGGCGCCCTGGTCTACGGCCGCAAGCGCCCCAACCCGGCGCCCCGACACTTCGGGTTCCACGAGATCTTCCACGCCTGCACCGTCATCGCCGCCGCCGCCCACTTCGCCGCCATCTGCCTGGCCACCTTCGGCTGACCAGCCGTCAGGACGAAGCAACGAAGCCCGGGCCGAACGGCCCGGGCTTCGTGTTTCTTCAGCGCGCTCGGAGGGATTCGAACCCCCAACCTTCTGATCCGTAGTCAGATGCTCTATCCGTTGAGCCACGAGCGCATGATCGGCGAACCAACCGAGAGAAAACTCTACCGCGCCCACGGCGTCCGACCCAAATCGGCGGGGCACGATCGGCGGCCGCGCGCCCGGCGGAGCCGACCGAGATCGTCGCGCCCGGGCCACACCCGACCGCGATCGGGCAGAATACCGCCAACGGGAACAATCGCCCCAGGACCGTGCGTCCTTGTCGAAGATGATAGGGACAGCCCGCCAACGAAGGAGAAGCATGACCGTCGACGCCACCATCATCCAGGCGAACGCTCCGGCCGACGCCCCCGCAGACCTGGTCTCCTGGGTCGCCGAGGTTGCCGAGCTCACCAAGCCGAAGGCCGTCTACTGGTGCGACGGCTCCGTGGAGGAGCGCGACCGTCTCTACGCCGAGATGGTCGCCGCCGGCACCTTCATCAAGCTGAACGAAGAGAAGCGGCCCGGCTCGTTCCTGGCCCGCTCCGACCCGGCGGACGTCGCCCGCGTCGAGTCGCGCACCTACATCTGCTCCGAGAAGGAGGAGGACGCCGGCCCGACGAACAACTGGGCCGATCCCGTCGCGATGCGCGCGACCCTGAACGGCCTGTTCGACGGCTGCATGCGCGGGCGCACCCTCTTCGTCATCCCGTTCTCGATGGGCCCCATGGGCGGCACCATCTCCCAGTTGGGCGTCGAACTGTCCGACTCCGAGTACGTCGTCGTGAACATGCGGATCATGACGCGCATGGGCGCCGACGCGCTCAAGCTCATCGGCGAGGGCAAGCCGTGGGTCAAAGCCCTGCACACGGTCGGCTACCCGCTGGTGGACGCCGACGGCAACGCCCGCCCCGACGTGGCGTGGCCGTGCAACGAAGAGAAGTACATCACCCACTTCCCGGAGACCCGCGAGATCATCTCCTTCGGCTCCGGCTACGGCGGCAACGCCCTGCTCGGCAAGAAGTGCTACGCGCTGCGCATCGCGTCCGGCATGGCCCGCGACGAGGGCTGGATGGCCGAGCACATGCTGATCCTCAAGGTCACCCGCGAAGCCGACGGCAAGGAGCTCTACCTCACGGCGGCCTTCCCGAGCGCCTGCGGCAAGACCAACCTGGCCATGCTGCGTCCGACGATCCCCGGCTACCGGATCGAGACGGTCGGCGACGACATCGCCTGGATGCGTCCCGGCCCCGACGGCCGCCTGTACGCCATCAACCCCGAGGCCGGCTTCTTCGGGGTCGCCCCGGGCACCGGCGAGAACACGAACCCGACGGCCCTGCACTCGGTCGACCGCGACACGATCTTCACCAACGTGGCGCTGACCGACGACGGCGACGTCTGGTGGGAGGGCATGACCGACGAGGCCCCGGCCCACCTGATCGACTGGAAGGGCAACGACTGGACGCCGGCGTCCGAGACCCCGGCCGCCCACCCGAACAGCCGGTTCACGGTGCGCGCGGACCAGGCGTCGACGATCGCCCCCAACTGGGAGGATCCGGCGGGCGTCCCGGTCGACATCGTCCTGTTCGGCGGACGCCGCGGCTCCAACGTGCCGCTGATCTCCGAGTCCTACGACTGGAACCACGGCGTGTTCGTCGGGGCCACCGTGTCGTCGGAGCAGACGGCCGCCGCCGAGGGCTCGGTCGGCGCGCTGCGCCGCGACCCCTTCGCCATGCTGCCGTTCTGCGGCTACAACATGGCCGACTACTGGGGCCACTGGGTCGAGATGGGCGAGACGCTGGGCGACAAGGCGCCGCACATCTTCCAGGTCAACTGGTTCCGCAAGGGCAAGGACGGCAAGTTCCTGTGGCCGGGCTTCGGCGACAACAGCCGCGCCATCGACTGGGCGGTCAAGCGGGTCCTGGGCGAGGTCGAAGCGGTCGACGGCATCTCCGGCCGGCTGCCCAAGCGCGAGGATCTCAACCTCGAGGGCCTCGACGTCACCGAGGCTCAGCTCGACCAGCTGTTCGCCCTCGACCCCAAGGCGTGGGGCGCCGAGGCCGACCTCACCGAGGAGTACTTCGCGCTCTTCGGCGACAAGCTGCCCGCGGAGCTCACCCGCCAGTTGGCGGCCCTGCGGGGGCGCATCGCGGACGCCGCCGGCGCGTAGTCGCCGCACACCACGAGAGGGGCCCGGTCCGCCGGGCCCCTCTTGGCGTTCCGTTCGGGACGCGCGGGGCCCGCTCGGCCTCCCCGGTCGCTTATGCTTTTCTCAGAATCCAACCACCACCTTGGGGAACCCGTGCGCGCACCGAAGCCGACCATCACCCTGGCCGCCCTGGCGGCGGCCGCCCTCGTCGGAGGTCTCAGCCCCGCGCCTGCGATCGCCGCCCCCGTCCCGGCGGCACCGGCTACGCCGTCCGCGCCCACCGGCCGGGCCGTCGCCCACGGCGTCCGAGTGGACCGTCAGGCCCTGCGTCAGGTGGCCGCGCTGCCCGAGCAGGCGCAGGCGCGCGCCGCGGCGGGCCGGGCGCGGGCGGTCAGCAAGCTGGCGGAGCGGTCGGTGACGAGCAGGGTCGCCGTCGCCGCGGTGACCTGGCCGAAGGACGCCGCCGTCCCCGACCTGGTGATGCGCACCATCACCGACGGCCGGCCCAGCGCGTGGCAGCCGGTCGCCCCCTCGGACGCCGACGAGCCCGGCAGCACCGCCGCCGGCAGCGACCCGATCGTCGTCGCCGGGGCGGACACGGTGCAGGTCGCCACCTTGTCGGACGCCGACGTGCCGGCCACCCTCGCCGTCTTCGAGTCCCCCGACGCCGGCATCGGCGCGGCCGCACCCGCGGCGTCCGCCGGCGCCGCACCCGCGGCGTCCGCCGGCCCGCTGCCGACCGCGACCCGCCAGGCGGCGGTGGACGGTGTGGCGGAGGCGACGTTCCTGGCGGCGACGCCGGCGGACGCGGCCCGCCCGACGATCCGCACGCGGGCGCAGTGGGGCGCCAACGAGAGCATCGTGAAGCTGCCGTACGCCTACGGGGCGGTGACGGGGGCGCTGATCCACCACACCGCCGGATCGAACACGTATGCCAGCGGCGACGTGCCGGCGATCCTGCGGTCGATCCAGGCGTACCACGTGCTCGACCGCGGCTGGAAGGACATCGCCTACAACGTGCTGATCGACCGGTTCGGGGTGGCCTGGGAGGGCCGCGGCGGCGGCCTCGACCGCGCGGTCAGCGGCGGCCACACCGTGGGCCTCACCAACGAGATCACGACCGGCGTCTCCTTCATCGGTGACTACACCTCGGCCGCCACCCCCAGCGCCACGATCGAGACCGCGGAGCGGTTCATCGCCTGGAAGTTCCTGCTGCACGACGTCGACCCGTACGGCACCACGCCGACCGGCACGAACGGCCCGATCAAGGCCGTCGCCGGACACCGCGACGACCGGGTGACCACGTGCCCCGGCGACTCCGCGTACGCGCAACTGGCCGGCATGCGCGCCGGCGTCCGGGCCAAGATGGACGCCGCGCTCGCCGGCGAGCCGGCCCCCGCGCCGGTCGTGTCCAGCCCGACGGTCGCGAAGACCACGTTGGCGATCACCGGCACCCTGGACGCGCCGACGGTCAAGGAGATGCAGAAGTGGGCCGGGGCCACCCCGGACGGCGCCTGGGGCCCCGCCACGACGCGCGCCCTGCAGGCCAAGGTGGGCGCCACGGTCACCGGCGTCCGCGACGTGCAGACCACGAAGAAGGTGCAGGCGCTCGTCGGCGCGAAGGTCGACGGCGAGTGGGGTCCGGCCACCACCCGCGCGCTGCAGACCTACCTCAACCAGGTGCCGGTCGCGCAGTACGGCGCCGGCATCCTGGCCCAGCCGCTGGCCTCGTCGGGGTCGACGGCGACGGCTCCGGCCCCCGCGCCGGCTCCGTCGACGCCCACGACGACGAAGGTGATCCTGACCGTCAACGGCGTCCTCGACACCGCCACGGTCAAAGAGATGCAGAAGTGGGTCGGGACCACCCCGGACGGCGACTGGGGCCCGGCCACCACCCGGGCGCTGCAGGTGAAGGTGGGCGCCACGGTCACCGGCATCCGGGACGCCCAGACGACCCGCAAGGTGCAGGCCCTCGTCGGCGCCACCGTGGACGGCGTCTGGGGCAGCCTGACCACCAAAGCGCTGCAGCGTTACCTGAACGCCCGCTGACGGCTGAGCGCGGCTGTCCGGCGGCGGGCCGGACGGGGGGCGTCCCTGGTGGGGAACCGGCTGGCCGGGGGGCGTCCTGGTTCGGCTACTCGACCGGTTCGACCAGCGACCCGGGATGGGTGGCCGCGAAGGTGTCGGCGTCGGCCCACCCCCGCCGGATCAACTGGCGCAGGACGCCCCGGTCGACGTCCTCGAGCGTGTTGACGTACAGGCAGCTCTTGCCGACGCGGTGCTTGCCGAGGTGCTGCAGCAGGTCGGCGTTGCTGCCGTAGAGGGTGAGTCCGTAGAGCGACAGGGCCGCTTTGCGCGGGCTGAACCCCACGCGGATCATCTCCCCGGAGTGCCCGCTGGCATACCTGTAGCGGACCAGCCCGAAGCCCACGATCGAAGGCCCCCACAGGCGGGGCTCGGCCCCGGTCTCCTCCCGGAAGAGGTCGAGGAGTTCGAGTCCCTGGACGCGGCGACGCGGCGGCTCCACCGAGTTCAGGAACTCCAGGACCGACTCGTCCCCCGGGCGGGTCTTCTGCTCGTACGCCATCCCGGCAGCGTACGGGGTGGCCACCCAGACGTAGAGCGGGGCCATCCAGGGGCGAGGTGATGAGTCGCTCGGACCCCTGATCAGTGTTGCCAGAGGGCGGTGATGGGAAGGATGTGGAGCCAGCCGCCGATGATGCCGGTTTGGGTTCCGGCGTGGAGGCAGGCTCCCGTGACGTTTCGGTCGGGGAAGCGGTTCTTGAAGCGGATCAGGTTGGCCCAGGACTTCTCCGTGATCGACGTGCTGCTCTTGACTTCGACGGCGAGCAGTCGGCCATCGGCCAGTTCGACGACGACGTCGACTTCCAGGCCGTCGAGGTCACGGAAGTGGTGCAGCGTGTACGGGGTGCTGCTCCAGGCCTGCTGCTTGACCAGTTCGAGGGCCACGAACTGCTCCACCAGTGCCCCGTAGTACTCGCGGCCCCCGATCGACTCCGCGTGCGCGGCGGTGAACCGCACCAGGGCGGCACTGAGGCCGCTGTCACCCAGGCAGACCTTGGGCCGGCGAGCGACTCGGCCGCGGTGGCTGCGCCCCCACGAGGGCAGGGATCCCACCAGCCTCATGGTGCCGGCCAGACGCAGGTAGGCGTCCACGGTGTTCTCGGCCACCCCCAAGGTTCGGGCCGCTCTGCTCTTGACCAGTTCCTGCATCCCGCCGGCTGCGAGCAACTCCAACAGGTGGCGCAGGTGGTCGGAATACCCACCGCGGTGCAGGTCGCGCGCGTCGTGGTCGGCGAGACGTTCGACATAGGAGTCGAACCAGCGCTGCGCGCGTTGGGGGGTGCGGCGCACGACTTCGGGGTAGCCGCCCCTCACCACGACGGCCGGGTGCAAGGCTTCGAACCCACCAGCACCAACACCGGACAGCAGCCAGGACACGAAGTCCTCCGGGACGTTCCGCCGAGCCAACTCGCCTTGGCTCAGGGGCTTGAGTTCAACCGTTTCCGCGCGCCCGGCCAGAGAGTCGCCCACCCCCTTGACCTGGAGCAGGTCCGCGGAACCGGTCAACAGGAACCGACCGGGACGGCGGTCCCGATCCACGGACGCTTTCAGCGGCAGGATCAGTCCGGGGGCGCGCTGGGCCTCGTCGACGATCAGCAGACCCCGGCCGGCCTGCCCCACGAAGAACGACGGATCGGACTCCGCGACCGCCAGCGCCGCCGGCTCATCCAGGGTGACCTGCATCGCGTTCACCGAACCCGCAGCCACGAACTGGGCGAGGGTGCTCTTCCCCACCTGCCTGGCGCCTTGGATCACCACCACCGGCGTGTCCGCGAGGGCGTCGCGCACCGCTGCCTCCAGGAACCGCGGGTATGGTTTGTCGCCGTCCATGACCACATCCTGCCACGCTTCTTGCAGAACTGAGCCGGTGAACTTGCAGATTTGAGCTCTCCGACTTGCAGGAGTCAGTCACCAATCGTACGGAGCGGCAGGGCGTCGGCTACCGGCGTTCGTAGATCTCGCGGCGGTGACCGACCGTGATCACGAGGACCAGGAGCACCTGGTCGTGGATCTCGTACACGATCCGGTAGTCCCCGGTGCGGACGCGCCACTCCCCGTCGCCGCCGACCAACTTCGTGGCACCACTCGGGCGGGGCTCGCCAGCGAGCAGTTCGATCGCAGCCTGAACCCGGCGCTGGGCTGTGCGGTCCAGCTTGCGCAACTGCCGGACAGCAGCGGGTGCGACCTCGATGCGGTAGCTCATGCCAGGCCGAGGTCGGCCTTGACCTGCTCCCACAGGAGCGCCGGCTCGCCCTCCGCCAACTCCTGACGCGCCTGGCGCGCCGCCTGAAGATCGGCCAGGTCTTCGGCCGCCGCGATCAGCCGATCGAGGTCGTCGGCGCCGATGACCGCAGCCACCCGCTGCCCACGACGGGTCAGGTATACCGGGTCGTGACCAACCCGAGCCGCATCGACGACATCAGCCAGCCGTGCCCGCGCTTCGGTCACCGTCATCTCACTCATGACGCCCACGCTACCGCCGAAAAGGCGGAACCGTACATCTCGGCGCTCTTCCCCGGTAAGCCGCGGTCGCAGATGTCCGACACGTCGAGCGTCGTAGCGCTGCTGGTTACGGGCTCGGCGCAGGTGATCGAAGCGCCGAGCGTCCTGGTCTCCCGGCGGGGCGTCGATGACCGCGCGCAGGAACCGCCCGATCGCCTCGTGCTGGCCGGGGCCGCTCAGGGTGCGGTACCCGTAGCCGGCCATGAAGGCCTCCCCGACGTCGTGGCAGGCGTCGTAGTCGAGGTTGTACTGGTTCTGTGGCCGGGTCAGGTGAGGGAGGTCGGCGATCACATCTGCGGCCTGACGCATGAACGTCTCCGCTCGGGCGCCGTCGACCGGCACCACGGCGATGCGCCCCTGGGCCACCAGAGCGTCGACAGCCTGGCGCTGCACCGTCGTGAGGGGTGTCAGTGCCACGGCAACTCCCCCAGCACCGGCACCACGGGGTGGGCCCGGAGGTCGGCCAGGAACCCAGTGTCACCCTGGAGTTCCTCGCGCGTGAGGATCGTCGGGTTCACCGGACGCCCCACCAGCCGCTCCACCCGCTCGCACGCGTCGAACACCTCACCGGGATCCGGCGTGCCCACCACCATGACGTCCACATCCTGCGGCGCAGGACCCTCAACACCCTGCATCCGCGCGGCGAACGACCCGTAGAGGAAGGCCGACTGGACGCCGTCCAGCGCCGACAACTCCTCGGCGAGCAAGGCGACCGGGCCCGTGGCCACCAGAAGGATCTCGCGGAGCGGCGCCGTCAACGGGCTGTCGCGGTTGGCGCGGATCAGTCGGGCGCGCCCCACTTCACGCTCTGCCAGGATGCCGGCGTCCAACAGCCGCGCCACCTCGCGGTGGGCCGTCGGGTAGGCCAGGTGAGCGCGCTCAGCCAGGTCGCTGATGCTCACCTCGTCGTCCCCCAATAGAACCACGGCCAGCAGCCGGGCCTGCCCCTCGGACCGGAACACCGGGGCGAGCAGCGGCGCCTGAGTTCTCATATAACGGATGTTATTATCCGTTATAGCGATAGTCAAGAGCCCGGGGCGGCAGCCTCGGGAAGCGCGTGTGCCCGGATCTTCTTGAGTGTGTCGATGATGAGGTCAACGTCCTCGTCCGGGAAGACGAAGTCGGGGCCCTGCGGGGCGCGGTCGGTGAACGGCGACTCGTAGAGCCGACTCGGTTCCATCACGCCGTTGGCCGTCAGCTCGTTCACGATGAGGTTCACGAAGTCGATCTGGGCCGCGGTGTAGACCGTGTCGACCAGGTAGCGGTTGAACGCTTGGGCGGCGGCTTGCCGGTCCAGCCCCACCAACGATCGGATGAACAGCCCCAAGCCTCGCGCCTGTTCCTCGGCCCGTTTGATGTCCTGGGGCGCGCCGGCGCCGCTGGCCAGCAGCAACTCCTCGAGCTCGGCCAGGTCGGCGGTCGACAGCTGCAGGTTGCCCTTCAGGCGACGGATCGCGGGATGGTTATCGTGTTCCAGCAGGTACGCGCGGGCCTTTGCCTTGAATCTGGCCCAGTCCGTTCCGGCTGCGACCCACGGCAGCTCGACCGGCGTCTGGTCGCCGATGGTGTCCTCGAAGTCGGTGTAGACGATGTTCCGCTTGGTGGTCTCGATGAAGTGGACGAGCCCGCGCAGTCTGCGGCGCGCGAGTTCGAGCATCGGCGGGGTGACATCGACCCACCATTCGTCCCCCGCGACGTCGTCGAGCAGGTCCCGCTGCGCGGCCACGGAGGGGATGGCCAGGGCGGTCGGGCTCAACAAGGCCGCTGCGATCTGCTGGACCTGCCCGCGGAGCCGTTCGGCCAGCTGGGTGTCCCCGTCGAGTTGCGCGAGCTGACGGCGCAGCATCACCAGGTCGAACCGCTTCGCCTGTTCGTCGTCGTCGCGGACGCTGGACGGCAGCCCACCCAAGTGGCTGGCCACGTCGGCGGCGGCGTCCTTGCTGAGGTGCGACCACGGCTCCCACTCCCGGTAGGTCTCCACCCACTGCCGCTCCGGTCGCACCACGAAGTTGTCGAGGTTCATGCCCGACACGGTCTCGTGCAGCCGCCGGGCCGTGTCCTTGCGCAGGCCACTCAGGCTCTCCGTCCCGTCGTCCGGTTGGCTGCCCTCGGTTGGCTCGTGGTGACCCTCAGCGTCCAAGGTCGCGACGAGGCCGACTCGCGCCTCGAACAGGCGCTGTCCGAGCGACTTTTGCAGCGAACCCTCCGCGGCGGCGCCAGGCTGGGAGAAGAACTCCAGGTTGCCGCAGAAGTCGAACAGGTAGAAGTTGGCCTTGTGCTCACCGGGGCCGAACAGGTCCAGACGCAGCCGGGTGCCGCGGCCGATCATCTGCCAGAACTTCGTCTTCGAGCGGACCGGCTTGAAGAACACCAGGTTCACGACCTCGGGCACGTCGATCCCGGTATCCAGCATGTCCACCGAAATCGCGATGTGCGGAGCCTTCTCCGGGTCGGAGAAGGCGTCGATGAGGCTCTGGGCGTACTCGGTCGCATACGTGATGACCCGCGCCATCTCTCCCGCGTACTCCGGGTAGGCGCGGTCGAAGCGTTGCCGGACGAACTCGGCGTGATGCTGGTTCTTCGCGAAGAGGATGGTCTTGCCGATTCGGTCTCCCCCAGCGACCTTGTGCCCGTTGGTCATCAACGTCGCCAGCACCTTGTCCACCGTGTCGGCGTTGAACAGCCACGAGTTCACCTCCGCGGCGTCCACCTCATCGGGAATGACGCCATCCTCGGACCATTCCAAGGCGTCCCAGGCGTCCTTCTCGTCGTCTGGCAGGTCGGAGTAGCGGATGCCCTGCCGCAGGAACTTGAGCGGCACCGACACCGCCACCGGCGGCACCAGGAACCCCTCCGCGACCGCGTCCTCCAGGCTGTAGGCGTCCGTCGGGACGCCCTCCTCCAGGTGGAACAGGCCGTAGGTGTTGCGGTCCACCTCGTCCTTCGGGGTCGCGGTCAGCCCGACGAGGAACCCATCGAACCAGTCGAGGATGGCCCCGTACTTCGCGTACAGCGACCGGTGCGCCTCATCCACCACCACGAGGTCGAAGTAGCCCGGCCCGAATCGCCGCAGGCCGTCGTCGGTGTCGTTGATGAGCCCCATCATCGTCGGATACGTCGACACGAACACCCGACCATCGGTGGTCTTCTCCGTGACCAGGTTGACCGTCGTCGCCGACGGCAGGTGGGTCTTGAAGGCGTTCACCGCCTGGGTGACCAGCGCGACCCGGTCCGCCAGGAACAACACTCGCTTCACCCAACCGGCTTTCATCAACTGGTCCACCAGCGCGATGACTGTCCTGGTCTTCCCCGACCCGGTGGCCATCACCAAGAGGGCCCGCCGCTGCTTGGCCTCCAACGTCGCGTCCACGGCGCGGATGGCGTGCTGCTGGTAGTGCCGGTCCGCAATCGTGTGGTCCACCACCATCGAGGCCAGTGGTTTGCGCGTGGTGCGCCGCTGCACCAGCAACGCCAGTTCGTCCTTGGTGTAGAAGCCCTGCACGCGCCGCGGCGGATACCCGGCCGCGTCATCCCACAGCCAGTGGTCGTAGCCGTTGGTGAAGAACATCACCGGCCGCTGCCCGGTCATCGCTTGGAGACAGTCCGCGTACAGCTTCGCCTGCTGCTGCCCCACGGCCGCGTCCCGGCGCGTCCGTTTGGCCTCCACGAGCGCCAGGGGACGCCCGTCGTCCCCCCACAGCACGTAATCGACGTAGCCCTTGCCGGACGCGGTCGGCATGCCGGTGACCTCGAACTCGCGGTCCCGCGGGTCCGCCAGCAGCCAGCCCGCCTCCGCGAGCAGCAGGTCGATGAACAAGTCCCGAGTGGACGCCTCGTCGTAGTCGTGCGTGTCCGGCACCTCGGCCTTCGCCGCCTGCGCCGCCGCGATCTCGGCGCGCAGCTTCTCAAGCTCGGCCTCCAGCGCCAGGTTGGTCGCCTTCGCCGCCGCCAGCAGGACGTCCATCTCATCGAACTTCGCCAACAGCGCGTTCAACTCGGCGTGGGACAACGGAGCCGTGCCCGCGTCCTTCACCAACGACGGTTCGAACCGCAGGCCCGGCGGAATCTCCGCCGGGTTCGTGGAGTACCGGAACGCCACCCAGTACACAAGGTGATGCACCTCGCGCAGCACCTGCAGCGCGCCCATCTCGACGACCGTCCCCGACTTGTGCGCCGCGGCGTTGCCCGCCTTCCGCACGGCGTTCGCCTTCAAGGTCATCTCTGACCCGACCAGGTTCTTGAACGCAGGGGCGTTCATCTTCGCCGCCAAGTCGTCCTGATACGGCAACGGCAACTCGGCGACGTCGTACAAGAACCCCACCACCTGCTCCACCACGCGACGCGCGTAAATCACGGACGCCCGCGGGTCCGACCGCACATACCCCTCCGTGCGGACGCACTCCTCGAACAACTCAGGCCACTCGTCCGCGATGAAGTCGAAGTTGCTCGCCATCGAACCACCCCCTCAGCCCAGTTCAATCATCGGAACTCCAGGAGCCAGCCCCAGAGAATGCACGGCCTTGGAGTGACGCAACCAGAGCGCCAAGTTCGGACGCCCCGCGGTCGATAGCTGCACGTTTGCATTCCACCATTGCGACCGCTTGCGCGAACGCTCGTTGTTCATCCATTGGGGGGACTGGTATTGAGATGGAGCGAATGTCGTCGAAGTTCAGACCTGCCTTGACGGCCTGACGGTTCCTACCTTGAACCTGACGCTGACCAGCACCCGACGCCAAGAAGGCTGACAGATACCTTGGCTCCAATGACGGGACGCGCAGGATGCTGAGGTGCTGGTTGATGAAGGCCCGTCCAATCGTTTCGGGCACAACCGCCGTCCGCCCGAGATCAGCGGTGATGCTCAACAGGACGTCACCGGCCTCCACCTTGGTGCGTCGAGCCTCCGCCGTATGGGGTGCCTCCACGAGCGCTACATCATCCAGCAGCATCCTGTCCTTGCCCACGTTCTGAATGCGTAGGAAGAGGTCGCCCTCCTCTGCGTAGTAGCGAGCCCACCCGCGCGAGCCGCTCGTCAAGAAGGTCAGCAGGTCCCCAAGAGGGACAGTAGGCCACTTGTCCATGATGACTTCCACGCCGCCAAACATTCTTGCGAAAACGGCTTGGGGCAGATCGTCGAGGAGGGTGAGCGTCCGGCGGCGCTTGGCCCGCAGCGCGTCCACTCGGTCAAGAATCGCCGCGATACGCCGCTGCTCGGACAAGGGAGGCAGAGGGATTGGCATCCGTGCTGCCGCAGCTTGTGTCAGCTTGCCCCTTGTAGACCCGGTGACGTATGGGCGAACGTCGTAGTTGCGCAGGACGTGGCCCAGATACCGCCAGTCAACCGTCTTGCCGGGTCGAATGACGTGCGCGTGGTTGTTCACCCAAGCCTTGCCGGTCACCCAGTAGGCAACGCCGCGTTGAGGCTCGTCGAAGTGTCCCCCGTCTTCAGCTAAGAGCACGAGTTCCTCGTCAAAGATGTAGTCGGCGACATAGTCCTGTACTCCGTTTGCGCCGAAATACGGGTACGGTCCGGCGACGCGCTCGAACGCGGTGATGGGCCGTCTGCGTGAGTCCAAGAACTCAGCAATGTGCCCAAGCGGACGAAGTGGCCACTTCCTGCCAAGCACGAGTGCCGACGTCACGGAAGCATCGCTTTCAGGTCCGCGAGGCCCTGCTGAATCTCCACTTCAAGCGTTTCGAGGTCGGAGATGATGTCGGCGGGTGACCGGTGTTCGACCTCGTCGTGAATGACTTCGCGGTAGCGGTTGAGGGAGAGGTCGTAGCCCTGAGCGACGATGTCGGCCTTGGGCACGGCAAAACTCTGCGCGGTGCGGGGTCGGTCCAACTCGGTCCCGTTGCGTTGTGTCCAGCGCGCGAGGGCGTCCGGCAGGTTGTTCTTGGCGTGCTCGTCGTCGGTGAGCGGCGTCCGTGGTCGGGGGCCGAGTTTGTCCTCGGGCAGGAGCGGCGCGCGGCGGTCGTCGAGGCTCCAGCCGTCGGCTTGGATGTCGTAGAACCAGACGTGGTCCGTGCCGCCGCTGTTGGTCTTGGTGAACAGCAGGATGGCGGTCGACACGCCCGCGTACGGCCGGAAGACCCCCGAGGGCAGCTTCACGACGGCGTCCAACTTCTGGTTCTCGACCAGCCGCTTGCGCAGCGTCTTGTGGGCCGTGCTGGAGCCGAACAGCACCCCGTCCGGGACGATGACGGCGGCCCGGCCACCCGGCTTGAGCAGCCGCACGAACCGCGCCAGGAACAGCAGCTCGGTCTTCTTGGTTTTGACGATGGCCAGCAGCGCCTTCGCGGTGGACTCGTAGTCGAGGCTGCCGGCGAACGGCGGGTTGGCCAAGATCAGCGAGTAGGCCCCCTCGTCGGCGCTGGCGTCCTCCGACAGTGAGTCCCGGTAGGCGATGTCGGGACCTTCCACACCGTGCAGCAGCATGTTCATCGAGCCGATGCGCAGCATCGTGGAGTCGAAGTCGAACCCGTGGAACATGCTGTGGTGGAAGTGCTGCCGTTGGGCGGCATCCGTCAACACGGAGGGATGCTCCCGTCGCAGGTACTCCGCGGCGGCCACCAGGAAGCCCGCGGTGCCACAGGCGGGGTCGCAGATTTCGTCCGCCGGGGTGGGGGCGGTCAACTCGACCATGAGCTGGATGATGTGCCGCGGCGTCCGGAACTGTCCGTTCTGACCGGCGCTCGCGATCTTGGACAGCATGTACTCGTATAGGTCGCCGTTGGTGTCCCGGTCGGCCATCGGCACGTCGTCGAGCATGTCCACCACCCGCGACAGCAGCGCCGGGGTCGGGATGGTGAACCGGGCGTCCTTCATGTGCTGGGAGTACGTCGATCCGTCACCGCCCAGCCGCCGCAGGAATGGGAAGACCCCCTCACCCACCAGCTCGTACATGACGGCCGGGGCCTGGCTCTTCAGGCGTGACCAGCGCAACTCCTGCTGGTCGGGGCCGAAGATGGCGTTCTCCACCGGGAGACCGAGGCGGTTGGCCTTCTTCTCCGCGAGCGTCTGTAGGTCATCCAGACGGCGGATGAACAGCAGGTAGGTGATCTGCTCGATGACCTCCAACGGGTTCGCGATGCCGCCCGACCAGAACGCGTCCCAGACCCGGTCGATCTTGCCCTTGAGTTCCCCAGTGATCACCCACGCAGGCTACCGGGGCCACGAACACGAACGCCGCCCGGGCGACACTCACCCGGACGGCGACGCTGTTGCTGGCGGAGGCGGCGAGATTTGAACTCGCGATGGGGTTAACCCCCAAACCCGCTTAGCAGGCGGGCGCCATAGACCTGACTAGGCGACGCCTCCAGCGCCGCTCAGCGTACCGGGTACGCCGCGCCCCGGGCAAAACCAGGCAGCGCGCAGCGCCCCGGACGCCGCCGCCGTCAGGGGGTCTCCGTGCGGCCGTAGCCGCGGCTCTCGTCGAGGCGCCGCGCCATCGCCTGCGCGAGGCCCTCCAACTCGCCGGGCTCGGAGCCGGGCGGGGCCACGACCTTGATCTCGTGGCCCTTCTTGTCGCGCAGCACCAACTCGGGGCCGCGCATCGAGACGCGGCTGACGTCCTTCCATTCCAGCCCGAACTGGGTGCGGCTGCTCGCGAGCAGGAAGCCGTCGGCGTTCATCCGGGCCTCCACGCTGGCCTTGCGGGCCGCCTCCTGCGTGGTCAGAGCGAGGCCGATGCCGACGCCCGCCATGCCGAGACCGCCGATCGCCGGGATCTCGCCCCAGTTGAACAGGGTGCCCAGCAGCACGAGCAGCATGCCGGCCACGGCCACGCCCGCGGCGATCGCCAGTGAGCGCACCTTCGGCCGGCCCTTGATCACATAGGTCGAGGCATCCACGCGGCGAGGGTGGGATTCGAACCCACGGAGCGTTTCCACTCGGCCGCTTTCAAGGCGGCTGCACTAGTCCACTATGCGACCTCGCCCGGTCGCGTCATCTTACCGGCCCCGGGCGCCCCCGTCGGACGCGTGCGTGCCGGCCCCGCGTTTGGCAGGCTGGGCCCCATGCGTGCGATCACCGTCACCGAGCCCGGCGGCCCCGAGGTCCTCACCCTGTCCGACGTCGACCGGCCCGCCCTGCGGCCCGGCCAACTGCTGATCCGGACGGTCGCCGCGGGCGTCAACCGGGCCGACCTGCTGCAACGCCAGGGCCACTACCCGCCGCCGAAGGGCGAGTCCGACATCATCGGCCTCGAGGTGTCGGGGCACGTCGCCGAGGTGACCGAGGGCGTCCGGGGGTGGGCCGTGGGGGACGCCTGCGTGGCCCTGCTCGCGGGCGGCGGCTACGCCGAGTTCGTGGCCGTGGACGCCGGGCAGGTGATCCCGCCGCCCGACGGCGTCGACCTGGTCACGGCCGCGGCGCTCATCGAGGTGGCGGCCACCGTGGTCTCCAACATGGACCACGTGCGCCTGATCCCCGGCGAGACCCTCCTCGTCCACGGCGGCGCGGGCGGCATCGGCAGCTTCGCGATCCAGTACGCGAAGGCCCTCGGCTGCACCGTCGCCGCGACGGCGGGCAGCCCCGACAAGCTGGCCGTCTGCCGCGACCTGGGCGCCGACATCGCCCTGGACTACCACGACGACTGGGTCGCCGGACTCCGCGAGGCCACCGGCGGCCGCGGCGTCGACGTCATCCTCGACATCATGGGGGCCAAGTACCTGGACGCCAACGTGCGGTCCCTCGCGGTCGGCGGCCGCCAGGTGACCATCGGCCTGCAGGGCGGGGTCAAGGGCGAACTCAACCTCGGCCTGCTGCTCAACAAGCGCGCGACGATCACCGCCACCTCGCTGCGCTTCCGGCCCCCCGCCGAGAAGACCGCGATCTGCCGGCGGGTGGCCGACCAGGTCTGGCCGAAGATCGCGTCCGGCGCGATCCGGCTCGCCGGCGAGACCCGCTTCCCCGTCGAGGACGCCCAGCGCGCCCACGCCCAGTTGGCGGGCGGCGACAACGTCGGCAAGATCGTCCTGACGTTCTGACCTCCCCTGCCCCCCTCCCCTGCACCCCCCTCCCCTGCACCGCCCCCCGACCCGAAGGAACCGTCATGACCCGCCTGCTCTGCCTCGGCGAGGCCCTCGTCGACGTCGTCGACCGGGGCGGCGCCGTCTCCGAACACGTCGGCGGCAGCCTGCTCAACGTCGCCTGCGGGCTGGCGCGCCTCGGCCACGACACCACCCTCCAGGCCTGGTTCGGCCCGGACGAGCGGGGCGGCCGGCTGAGCGCCTGGGCCGCGGACGCCGGCGTCCGGCTCGCCCCCGGCACGCAGGACGCCGCCCACACCCCCGTCGCCTACGCCCTGGTCGACGACGAGGGCCGCGCCACGTACACGTTCGACCTCGAGTGGCGCCTGCCGACGCCCCCCGACATGGACGCCGTCGGTCACCTCCACACGGGCAGCATCGCCGCCACCCTGGAACCGGGCGGCACCGAGGTGGTGGCCGCGGCCCGGCGGCTGCGCGGACACGGCACCGTGTCGTACGACCCCAACGCCCGGCCGGCCCTGATGGGGTCGCCGGCCGAGGTCCTGCCCCGCGTCGAAGAACTCGTGGGGCTGTCGGACGTCGTCAAGGCGTCCGACGAAGACCTGGCCTGGCTCTACGGCGACGAACCCGTCGACGCGATCATGCGGCGCTGGCTGACCCTCGGCCCGGCCCTCGTCGTCGTGACGCGCGGCCCCCACGGGGCGCTCGCCGTCCTCGCCGGGGATGAGGGCCTGGTCGCGGTCGACCCGATCGAGGTGCCGCTCGCCGACACCGTCGGCGCCGGGGACTCCTTCATGGCCGGGCTGCTCTCCGGCCTGGTGGACGCCGGACTGCTCGGCGACCGCGCCGCCGCGGCCCGGCTGGCGTCCGCCTCGTGGGCGTCCGTGCGGCCGGCCCTGGACCGGGCCGTCGCCACCTCCGCCCTCACCGTCAGCCGGCGGGGCGCCTACGCCCCGGACCGCCCCGAGGTCGAGGAGTTTCTCGCCGCGCGGGCCTGAGTCCGCGCGGCGGGCGAGGTCAGCGCAGGAACAGCTTGCGGAGCCGCAGCGTCACGATGACGATGCCGACGACGCTCATCACGACGAAGTAGGTGACGTGTCCGAGGGTCGCGGGCGTGAAGAAGCCGACCGACAGTTGCCGCATCAACTCGACGCCGTGCCACAGAGGCAGCGCCATGATGAGCGCCTGGATCCAGCCCGGGTAGACGGCGATCGGGTACAGCGTCGCCGAGAACAGGAACATCGGCAGGAGCACCAGCGGCACCAGGTCGAGTTGCTGGAAGCCCTTCATATAGCTGGTCACCGCCATGCCCAGCGACGAGAAGCCCAGCGCGATCAGCACGGCGACGGGCAGCATCGCGAGCGCCCACCACGACGTCACCAGCCCCATCGCCGCCAGCACCGCCAGGAACCCGACCGCGTACAGGAAGCCCCGGAACAGCGCCATGAAGATCTCGCCCAGGGCGACGTCCATCGGCCCCAGCGACGTGGCCAGCATCGCCTCGTACAACTTGCCGTAGCGCAGCTTGAAGAACACGTTGTACATCGAGTCGTAGATCGCCCCGTTCATCGCCGACGTGGCGAGCAGCGCCGGCGCGATGTACATCGCGTACGCGATCGGCCGGCCGTCGGGCCCCGGCACCGTGCCCACCAGCCCGCCCATGCCGACCCCCATGGCCAGCAGGTAGAACACCGGCTCGAAGAACCCGGTGGCGATGATGCCCCAGTTCGCGTTCCGGATCACCCGGAAGCCCCGCTCGACCACCGCCCGCGCGTTGCCCGCGTACAGGGCTCCCAACCAGGCCGGACGCCGCCGCAGCCGCTCCACCGTGCCGGCCGCGACCCGTTCGGCCGTCCCGGCCCGCGACTGCCCGCCCGTCACGACGCCTTCTCCATGCGGCGGCTGAAGGTGCGGGCGGCGACCGCCATGCCGCCGGCGATGCACGCGGCCAGGAACGCCACGTGCCCCAGGGTCAGCAGCGGGTCGTTGACCATGCCGTACGAGGCGATCCGCGCCAGCTGCGTGCCGTGCCACATCGGGGAGATCCAGCCGATCCACTGCAGGAACGGCGGCATGGACGCCAGCGGGAAGAAGGTGCCCGCGAACAGGAACATCGGCATCACGATCAGCCGGTTGATGAAGTTGAACTGGATGCCCTCGTCCTCCAGCGTCGCCGAGAAGGCGGCCAGCGGCGCGAAGAACGCCAGCCCCGCCGCGGTCGCGATGGGCGCCACCCACCAGGCGGACGCCAGCGGCCACGCCCCGAACGCCGCCCCGATGGCCCAGAAGGTCGCCGCCTGCACCAACAGCCGCAGCCCCAGGGCCACCGCCTCCCCGGCGGCCACCTGCACCGCGGTGAGCGCCGTGGCCCCCGCCGCCAGGTAGGTGCGCTCCCACTTGAAGCCGCCCATGATCGGCCAGGTGCCCCAGCCGGCGCCCGTCGTCGCCACCGTCGACACGACCAGGCCGGGCGCGACGAAGTGCAGGTAGGAGACGCCGTCGACGGGCTGCTGCACCAGCGCCCCCAGACCGACACCCATGGCCACCAGGTAGAGCACCGGGTTGCCGACGGCCGTCGCGACCGTCACCCCGAGGAACGGCATCTCGCGCCGGAGGCGTCCCTCGGCGAAGAACCACCAACCCAGCGCCCGGCTGCGCCGGGCGGTGGCCGCATGATCGACGCCGGAGCGGGTGAGCGGCGCGCTAGTCAACGAGGCTCCTGCCGGTGAGCCGCAGGAACACGTCCTCCAGCGACGAGCGCCGCACGAGCGAGGTGAGCGGGTCGAGGCCGCGGCGCGCGACCGCGTCGAGCAGGGCCTCGCCGTCGTCGGCGTACAACAGCACCCGGTCGGGCAGCACCTCCAGCCGGTCCGCCAGGTCGCGCAGCTCGCGCTGCATCGCCTCGTTGCGGTCCGACCCGAACCGCAGTTCGACCACCTCGCGGCTGCTGTACCGCCGGATCAGCTCCGGAGGCGACCCCTCGGCGACGATCGCGCCGTGATCCATGACGATGAGGCGGTCGCAGAGTTGCTCGGCCTCGTCCATGAAGTGCGTCGTGACGACGAGGGTCACGCCCCGCTCCTTGAGCCGGAACAGGCGGTCCCACAGAATGTGCCGGGCCTGCGGGTCGAGGCCCGTCGTCGGCTCGTCCAACAGCAGCACCCGCGGCTCGTTGACCAGGCCGCGGGCGATCGTCAGCCGGCGCTTCATGCCGCCCGACAGGGCGCTGACCTTCGCGTTCGCCTTCTCCGTCAGCTGGGCGAACGCCAGCAGTTCGTCGGCCTTGGGTTTGAGGTAGCTGAGCGGCAGCCCGAAGTAGCGCCCGTAGACGATGAGGTTGTCGCGGGCGCGCAGCTCCTCGTCGAGGTTGTCGGACTGCGGCACGACCCCCAGGGACGCCCGCACCTCCGGCCCGTGGGTCTCCGGGTCGAGCCCCAGCACCTCCAGGGTGCCGGACGTGCGCAGCAGCGTGCCCCCGATCATGCGCATCGTCGTCGACTTGCCGGCCCCGTTGGGCCCCAGGAGCCCGAACGACTCCCCCGGCGCCACCTCGAAGGCGATGCCGTCGACGGCGTTGGCGTCGCCGTAGGTCTTGACCAGGTCGGCCGCACGGATCACAGGCACGGCCAGCAACCTAGCCGCCCGGTCCGACAGACGACGAACCGGGCGGCGTCCGACTGATTCACTTCGACGCGGGCCCGTTCACTGGGCCACGAGGACGCCGCGTCAGCGGAAGCCTCGGTTGTACCGCAACGGATTCGGCCGGCACGCCGCCTCGAACGCGATCTGGATGTTGTCGGCGATGCGCCCCTCGGCCCGCAACGAGAACAGTTTGCTGACGACCCGATCGCGGACGGTCGCCGGGCCGACGGTGTTGAGGTAGATCTTCGTGGCCCCCTCGAACCCCGCCAGCGTCGACACCCGCCACTTCAGCATGACGCGCCACGGCATGCCGAGGTCGACGTCGGCCGGGCGGTAGTGCCACTCCTCGTTGCAGGGGATGTCCCGCCCGGTGGCGGCGTGCGCGGCGTGCAGCAGATCCGACATGCCGCGGACCTCCTCTTCGCTCTGCTCCCACGGGTCGGAGACCTCGCTCTTGGAGTAGAGCTCCAGGGTCGGATAGCGGTGGCCGAAGCCCGCGAACAACACGGCATGCTCGTTCTCGGCGATCACCAGGTTGTTGTAGGACGCGTAATTGACCGCGTTCTCGTTGAAGATGTTGGGGTTCTCCCGGAGGGCCTTGAGGGTGATCTCGTGCTGCACCCCCCGCTCGTCGATCGCCACCAATTGCTTGTGCAGATGGTCGAAGGACGCCCCCGCCGGCTTCAGCCAATTCTGGAACACCGTGACGTAGCGGGCGTAGCGGTTCGTGCCGTAGAGGGCCTCGATACCGTCGATCGTGAACTGCGTGAACTGGTAGTGCTCCTCGGGGGTGAGCGTGCCCGAGGACGCCGCCTCGTTGTCGTGGGTGGCCCCGTCGACGTAGTGGCGGCGGGCCACCACCACGTCGTGGCCGCCCCCGAAGAAGCCGGACGCGAAATCCACCTTCTCGTCGAAACTGAGATCGGCGATGCTCGCCGCGCTGTACCCCGACGCCTTCAGCTTCATGTCGACGACCTTGATCACGTGCGCGCGACCCTCGGGGGACGCCAGGTAGTCGGCCCTGTGGTCGGCCACCCGGTTCGGCAGGACGTAGTCGTAGTTCTTGTGCCAGTAGTCGAACGACAGGATCTCGAACAGGTTCGGGACGCGCCGGAACTCGGCCACCGTGTCGAACAACTCTTCGGCGCACAGCCAGTACAGCGTCTCCAGCCGACCGTCCGGACGCCGCACCAGTCGCGACTTCTCGGGCGGCGTCTCCAGGTAGCGCGTCGAACAGAAGGCGCAGTGGGCGTCCTGCTTGGCCGGATCCAGCGGGAGCGGGTCGGTGGTCGCCAACCCCAACGGCCGGTTGCCGCGGCCGGGAACCGTCCACACCTCGGTGCCGGTGAACGGGTTGATCTGCTTGATCGTCCCGTCGGCCATCTGGTTCAGGAACTCGGCCTGGTGCCGGTAGGACTGCAACATCGGGGCGCTCCTCGCCGTCGAAGATCGTTGAAAGCCACGGTAGCCCGCGTCCGGGGGGCCCGGTAGGAGCAGTGCCACCCTCGGGGGTCAGAACCAGCGGCGCAACTCGACGACCGTGCCGTGCTCGGCGAACGGTCCGGTGACGTCGTCGGCGATGGCCTGCACCTCGGGCGGCGCCTCGGCGAGCGCCACCCCCCGGCCCGCCCACGTGAGCATCTCTATGTCGTTGCGCCCGTCCCCGATCGCGAGCACGTCCGCGGCGTCCACCCCGAGCCGGGCCGCGACGGACGCCAGCCCGGCGGCCTTGTTGACGCCCGCGGGGGCGATGTCGAGCCAGGCGGTGGTGCCCACCGAGTAGCTGACCCCCGTCATGCCGAGGTCGGCGGCCAGGGTGACGAACTCGCCGTCGGAGGCGTCCGGGTCGCGGATCACGAGCCGCGTCGCGGGCCGGCTGCTGAGCCGCTCCAGGTCGACGACCCGGAAATGCCCCCCGAGTTCGTCGTTCGGGAACTCCGCCGACACGAGGTAGCCCTGCCCGACGTCCTCCACGGCGATCAGGCAGCGCGGGCGGGCCGTCAGCACCCGCTCGATGACGGGCCCCGGGTCGAAGGTGACGAGCCCGTCGATCCGCACCGGCGGGTAGCTCACCAGGACGGCGCCGTTGGAGGTGACGTGCGGGCCGTGGGCGAGTCCCAGCGTGTCGACGTGGTGGCGGGTGCTGTGCCAGCCGCGTCCGGTCGCGATGACCACATGGGCGCCGGCGGCCGCGGCGTCCCGGACGACGTCGACGGCGACCGACGGGATGGCGTCCCCGGGGCCCACGAGCGTGCCGTCGAGATCCAGGGCGACGAGGCGAGGCTTCCACACGCGCCCACCGTGCCACAGCCCCTCACCGGACGCCGAATCGGCGGCCGCGGCGTCCGGGCTTCGGGGTCTAAGCGGACGCCACCGGCGTCAGGAACTCCCGGCCGCCCAGGAACGGGCGCAACGCCTCGGGGATGCGCACGGAGCCGTCCGCCTGCTGGTGGTTCTCGAGGATCATGATGATCGTCCGGGTCATCGCGCACAGGGTGCCGTTGAGGGTGGCGAGCGCCCGGACGCCGTCGGCGTCCCGCAGGCGGATGTCGAGGCGGCGGGCCTGGAACTCGGTGCAATTCGAGGTCGAGGTGATCTCGCGGTAGCGCTCCTGGGTGGGCAGCCAGCCGTAGCAGTCGTACTTGCGGGCCGCCGACGAGCCGAGATCGCCGGAGGCCACGTCGAGCACCTGGAACGGGATCTCGAGGGCGGTGATGAAGTCCTTCTCGAACTCCAGCAGGCGGGCGTGCTCGGCCTCGGCCTCCTCCGGACGGCAGTAGACGAACATCTCGGCCTTGTCGAACCAGTGCACCCGGAAGATGCCGCGGGTGTCCTTGCCGTAGGCGCCGGCCTCACGCCGGAAGCACGACGACCATCCGACATAGTGGCGGGGAAGCGTCGCGGCGTCCAGGATCTCGCCCGAGTGATACGCGGCCAGCGCCACCTCGGAGGTGCCCACCAGGTACAGATCGTCGCGCTCGAGGTGGTACACGTCCTCGGCGGCCTGCCCCAGGAACCCGGTGCCCGCCATCGCCTCCGGCTTGACCAGCGACGGCACGATCATCGGCGTGAAACCCCACGCGGACGCCTTCGCCATCGCCAGGTTCAGCAGCGCCAACTCGAGCTGGGCGCCCTGACCCGTCAGGAAGTAGAACCGGCTGCCCGACACCTTGGCGCCGCGCTCCATGTCGATGGCGCCCAACAGTTCGCCGATCTCCAGGTGATCGCGCGGCGCGAACCCCTCCGCGGCGAAGTCGCGCGGGCTGCCGTGCGTCTCGAGCACGTGCAGGTCGTCCTCGCCGCCCTGCGGGACGCCGTCGATCACCAGGTTGCCGAGTTGCAGCATGAGCGCGTCGAAGCGCGCCTTGGCCTCTTCGGCGGACGCCGCGGCGTCCTTCACCTGCGCCGACAGTTCCTTGGTGCGGGCGAGCAGGACGGGGCGCTCGTCCGCCGACGCCTTCGGCACCTGCCGGGACAGTTCCTTCTGCTCGGCCCGCAGCGCCTCCGACGACATGATCTGTTCGCGGCGGCGGGCGTCCGCGGCCACCAACTCGTCGACCAACTCGACGGACTCCCGCCGGGCGGCCTGCGAGCGGCGGATGCGGTCGGGGTCGGTGCGCAGAATCCTCGGATCGATCACCCGGCGATCCTAGCCGCCAGGGCCCTCGACCCTCCGGCGCGTCCTTGTCGGTGGCCCGTGGCAGGCTAGGGGCAGCGTGAGGAGGGCTGATGCGCGGCCGATTCGCCCCCACCGCCGTGATGACGGCGGGTTTCGCACTGGCGTTCGCCCTGTGGACCTGGCTGTCGCTGGACACCCCCACGTTCGCGGCCCTGGACGCCACCTCGCTCACCCCCGGCGTGAGCCTCGACGAGGGCTGGGGCCAGTTGATGGCCGCGGTGTCGTTCCTGCTGCATCCCGTGGTCGCCTACACGACCATCGGCGTCCTGGCCGCCTGGGCGTGGCGGCGCCGGCTGCGCAACCTGGCGTACGCACTGGCCCTGGCGGTCCCGTTGGGCGTGGGCTCGGAGCGCCTGCTGAAGGCGCTGGTGGCGCGCGAGCGCCCGCCGACGGCGGTCCCGCTCGTCACCGAGGGGTTCGCCTACCCGTCGGGGCACATGATCGGCATCAGCGCCCTGGCCGTGTTGGCCATCTCCATCACCGTCGTCACCCGCCGCACCGACGCCACGGCGTGGGCGGTGCGGGTCGGCTCGGTGGTCCTCGTCGCGCTGGTCGCCTACAACCGCTGGGCGCTGCGCGCCCACTACTTCGCGGACATCGTCGCCGGGGCCCTGTGGGGCGGGTTCGTCGCCTCGTCCGCCCTGCTGGCCGCCGGCGTCCACGTGGTCGCTCCCTGGGGCGGACGCCCCCAGGGCGGCATCCCCCCGACGGTGTTCGTCGTCGTCAACCCCACGAAGGTCCCCGACTGGGAGGTGCTCCGCAAACACGTGGACGGCGTCGCCAGGGGGCACGGCTGGGGGCGGCCCCGCTGGCTGGAGACCACCGAGGACGATCCCGGCCTCGCGGCCGCCCGCCAGGCCGTGAGCGCGGGCGCCGACCTCGTCGTGGCCGCCGGCGGCGACGGCACCGTCCGCTGCGTGGGGCAGGCGCTGTCCGGTACCCGCGCCACCCTCGCCGTCCTGCCCACCGGAACCGGCAACCTGCTGGCCCGCAACCTCGGCATCCCGCTCGACGTCGCCGACGCCCTCGAGGTCGCCTTCGACGGGCTCGTCGCCCCCCTCGACCTGGTCGAGGTGCGCGCGGACGGAGGTGCGCCCGAGGCGTCCGTCGTCATGGCGGGCATGGGCGTCGACGCCGACATCATGAGCGGCACCAACCCCGACCTGAAACGCGCCGTCGGGCCCGCCGCGTACGCCATCAGCGCCGTCGGCGCGATGTCGCGGCCGCCGTTCGACCTCACCGTCACCCTGGACGCCGCCGCGCCCGTCCGGCGCGCCGTCTGCCTGGCGCTGATCGCGAACGTCGGCCAGTTGCAGGGCGGCGTCCACCTCGCCCCGGACGCCCGCCCCGACGACGGCCGGTTCGACGTGCTGTTCGCCCACGCCCGCGGACCCGTGGGCTGGGCCGGCCTGGCCGGCCGCGTCGTCACCGGGGCGTCCCAGGTCAGCGGACTGGAACGCTGGCAGGGCACCCGCGCCGTCTTCGAGGCCGACGAACCGACCGCCTACCAGATCGACGGCGACCCCGCCGGCACCTGCCGCCGCCTCGAGGCCGTCATCGTGCCCGGGGCGCTGACCGTGATGGTGCCCGGCTGATCCCCGGCGTCAGCCCCCGATGATGCCGCCGAACCAGCGTTCGGCGTCCTCGAAGTCCTCGTCCGTGAAGCCCCGCGCGATCCGGGGCATGACGGCGTCCGCCCGCGGGTACGACCCGAGGAACGTGACCTTCTTGCAGACCCGGTGCAGGCCCTTGAGCGCCTCCGTCATGCGGGGCTCCGCCACGTGCCCCTCGGCGTCGATGCTGAAGCAGTAGTCACCCAGGGAGCGCTTGGTGGGCCGCGACTCGATGCGGCACAGGTTCACACCGCGGCCCGCGAACTGCTCGAGGATCTCCAGCAGCGCACCCGGCCGGTCGCTGTGCATGTAGGCGACGAGGGTCGTCTTGTCGGAGCCCGTGACGGGCCCGAGGCGTCCGGGCCGCGCCACGAGGATGAAGCGGGTCAGGGCACGCTTGTTGTCGGCGATGTTGTCGGCGAGCACCTCGAGGTTGTAGGTGTCGGCGGCCACCTGGGCGCACACCGCGGCCTGGTAGCGCGACTCGGGGTTGGCGACCTCCGCGGCTGCTGCGGCCGTCGAGCCGCCCTCGGTGACGGCGGCGTCCTTGAGGTTCTTGGCGATCCACCCGCGGGTCTGGGCGTGCGCGTGCGGGTGGGTGAGGATCTTGCGTACGTCGGCGAGTTTCGTGCCGGGGCGTCCGCAGAGCACGAACTGCACCGGGATCACCACCTCACGGATGATGGCCAGCGGGTCACCACCGACGAGGTTGTCCAGGGTGGCCGAGACGCCGCCCTCGACCGAGTTCTCGATCGGCACCAGCGCCGCCCGCACCTCGCCCGAGCGGACGGCGTCCAGCGCGTTGGGCACCGTGTCGTACGGGCGGATCTCCTCGCCGTCGTTGATGCGAAGCAGCGCCTGCTGCGTGAACGTCCCCGCGGGACCGAAGTAGCCGAGCACGGCCGCAGTCTAGGGCTCCGGCACCCCCAACCCGGGCGCCGTAGGGTGGGGCGCATGGCCCTGACGATCCTGCACAACCCACGCTGCTCCACGTCCCGCGCGGCGGTGGAGGCCGCCGAGGCGGCCGGCGTCCCCTTCGACACGGTGCCGTACCTGAAACAACCCCTCGACGAACCCGCGCTGCGGGACCTGATCGGCAAACTGGAGGACCCGCCCACCGCCCTCGTGCGACGCGACGCCCGCTTCAAGGCGCTGCAACTGACGGACGCCGACGTGGCCGACGACGACCAGGTGGTGGCCGTGCTGGTGGAGCACCCCGAACTGCTGCAGCGGCCCGTGCTGGTCCGCGGCGACCGGGCGATCATCGGGCGGCCCAAGGACCGAGTGGCGGCCTTCCTCGCCTGACGCGCACCGACTTGGCGCGCACGCCCTGGTGCCTGGACGTAGACCCGGTCGACCCCGATCACCCGGCGGTCGCCTGCACCTGAGGCACGACGCGGCCGCGACCGGGCGGTCGCCCGCCCCCCACTCAACCCCGCGCGGGCTGCAGGATCCGTCGGACGCCGCGGGCGACGAAGGCGCGGGTGGGCCACTCGTGGCCGGCGGTCCACCACCACCGCACGATGAACAGCAGCACGCCGATCTGCACCGCCGAACACGCGATCTCGCGCAGGAACCAGGACGCCGACTGCATCGCGGGCCCGAACTGCACGGCGCGCGCGGTCACGTAGGCCACCGACAGCGTGGCCCCGCGCCACAGCAGCACCTTGTCGAGGTGGTTCTTGGCGAGCAGCGCCAGCGGCGCCCAGGCGATGAGGTCGTACCAGGGCAGCGAGTAGGGCGAGGTGACGATCCACGCGGTGCAGAGCACCAGGGCCGTGCGGGTGGTGATGGTCAGGGGGTCCTCGCGCGCGGGGACCCGCGCCCCGGGCACCGGCGCCCATGGCACCACCCGCGACAGCATCCAGGCGATGACGACGAGCAGCGCCCAGCCCAGCACCAGGACGGCGCCCCGGGCGTTCTCGCTGCCGAGCACCGGCTCCAGCACGAACACGACGGGCAACCCCCAGGAGCCCTGCGAGATGTAGCCGGTGTTCCGGCTCGCGGCGAACAGCGCCTTGGGGGCGAAGAATCCGTAGCCGACGACGATGGGCAGCAGCGCCCCGACGCCCAACTGCAGCAGTTTCCGCCAGTCGCGCCGGTACCCCCAGGCCATGGCGATGCCGTAGTAGACGAGCGAGACCTTCACCGTGCCGGCCAGGCCGATGAACAGGCCGGTGACGAAGGCGCTGCGCCGCACGAAGTAGAGCCCGACGATCGCGAACACCAGCGTCAGCGCCTCGTTGTGGCCGCCGGCGATGACGGCCCAGATCAGCAGCGGGTTGACGATGGTGAACAGCACCGAGCGGGTCTGGCGGGCGGCGTCCCCGTGGGCCAGTTTGACCATGACGGCGCAGATGACGAGGAACGGCACCACCGCCGTCAGTTGCAGCCAGAACACCACGGCGTGCATCGAGTCGCCGCCCAGCATGTTCGCCACCCACTGGCTGAGCGACGCCACCGGGCCGTAGACGCTGGGCGTGTCCTGCCAGGGGCGTTCGGTCCAGACGAGGACGGGGTCGAACGCCTGCCGGAACACCTCCGCCGGAGTGATCGAGTACGGGTCGATTCCCTGGCGCTGCAGGCGTCCGTAGGCGGCGTACATCAGGATGTCCGCCGACGTCAGCGGCGGCACCGAGGCGGTCGCCAGGTTCAGCGCCACCCCGACGTAGAACAGCTTGTGGATCGGCGGTCGCCACCCGACGTCGATCGCCTTCGACCCGACCCACAGCCCCACCGCGCCGACGATGATCCCCAGCCACAGGGCGGGCACCAGGATCCACTCGCTCAGCGGCAACCCGAGTCGCTCGCCCACGTCGGCCGGGATGAACCAGGGCGGCCAGGGCCCGGACGCCGGACCGACGTCGAGCGTCACCGACGACGGGCCGAGCGCCGCGACGACGATGGTGATGCCGACCGAGACCCCGATGAGCGCGAGGGCGACGCGCGACTTGGCCGTCCAGGGGGCGTCCAACGCCCGCCGCACGCGCTCGGCGAGGGCGACGACGACGGTCACGGCGTTCGGCTTCCTGCTCGGGGTGCGGCGGGGGAGGTGCAGGGCATCAGGCTACGCGCCTCACTTCAGCAGCTTGGACAGGCGCCGGTCCGCGAGCAGCCTGCCGCCGGTCTGGCAGCCCGGGCAGTAGTTCCAGAAGGTGTCGGCGAAGGACACCTCGGCGACGGTGGCGCCGCAGGTGGGGCACGGCTGCCCCTTCCGCCCGTGGATGCGCAGGCTGTTGCGCTTGTCGTCCTTGAGTTCGCGGGGCGGCAGCCCCTGGGCGCGGGCGATCGCGGCGGCCAGTTCGGCGCGTAGCGCCGCGTAGAGAGCGGACGCCTGCGCGCCGGTCAGCGACCCCGCCAGCGCGTAGGGGCTGAGCCGGGCCGCCTGCAGGATCTCGTCCGAGTAGGCGTTGCCGATGCCGGCGAGGATCCGCTGGTCGCGGAGCACGCCCTTGATCTGCGTCCGGCCGTGCTCGGCGAGCAGCGCGACGAACGCCTGCTCGGTGAAGTCGGACGCCAGCGGGTCGACCCCCAGCGCCGCGATGCCCGGCACCTCGTCGAGGTCGCCGACGACGTACACGGCCAGCTTCTTCTGGGTGCCGGCCTCGGTCAGGTCGAAACCGGCCACGCCGGCGTCCGACTCGACCCCGAACCGCAGCGCGAGGGGGCCCCGCCCGGGTTTGGCCGGGGCGGCGGGCAGTGCGTCGTACCAGCGCAGCCAGCCGGCCCGCGCCAGGTGGAACGTCAGCCAGGCGCCGTCCACGCCGATCGCCAGGAACTTGCCGCGGCGCTCCACCCGCTCGACGTCCTGGCCGAGCAGCGACCCCAGCGGCACAGCGAACGTCTTGAGGGCGGGGAACGCCGCCAACTCGACGCGGGCGATCGTGCGCCCCACGAGGGCGCCGGCCAGGAAGGTGCGCAGGCCCTCCACCTCGGGCATCTCAGGCATGAACGCTCCCCCAATCGGGCGTCGGACGCTCCAAAGCCTCGCTCAGCAGGCGCAGGTAGTCCACCCGGTCGACCTCGACGGCTCCCAGGCTGGCCAGGTGCGGGGTCACCCACTGCACGTCGAGCAGCCGCCCCTCGACCCCGTCGTCCAGGAATTCGACCAGCCGCAGCAGCGCGACCTTCGAGGCGTCCCGCCCGAGCACGGGGTCGTGGAACATCGACTCCCCGGCGAACAGCCCGCCGATGCTGACCCCGTAGAGCCCGCCGGCCAGCCGCCCGTCCGCCGTCCAGGCCTCGACGGAGTGCACGACGCCGCGCTCGTGCAGTTCGGTGTAGACCGCCGCGACGGCCTCGTCGATCCACCCGTCCGGACGCCGCGGGTCGCCGCAGCGCGCCAGCACCTCGGTGAACGCACGGTCGAAGGTCACCCGCAGCCGCTTCGCCGACTGCCGCAGCGAGCGGGTCACCCGGACGTCGTCGAGCGGCAGGATCCCCCGGTCCATCGGCGACCACCAGCCCATCGCCCCCTCGGGCAGCCCCGCGTCGGTCAACGGCATCGGGAAGACCCCCGCCCGGTAGGCCTCCACCGTCAGGTCGGCGTCGAACTCGCTGGTGAGCGCGATCAGGTCCTGGCCGGGCCACGACCACTCCGGACCGAACACCCCCGACAGCCCCATGCCTCGCATCCTCGCACGCGCCGCCGACGGCGCCGCCCCCTGGCGCCGGCTGGGCCGGCTTCCACCGCTTCGGCCCGGCACCTACTCTTGGGCGCATGGACGCGAACGACGCCGGCAGGATCCTGGCGATGCGCGGGCCCGGGGTGGGCGGCTCCATGCTGCGCCAACTCCTCGACGCCGCCATCAACGGCATCGGGGTGGTGCCGGGGGCCAAGGCCACGGCCGGTGACGCCCTGGTGCACGCCGGGTCGGTGGAGCCGGCGATCGACTCGCTGGTCCGCCTGCACGTGCGCCTGGCCGCCGCCCAGGGGGTCGCCACCAACCTCGGCGGCCTGTGGACGGCCCCGCTGCTCCTGCCGGCGAACATCGCGACGCTCGCCATCGTCCAGATCCGGCTGGTGGCCTCGATCGCGCACCTGCGGGGCTACGACATCGACGACCCCCGCGTCCGGACGGCCATGGCGCTGTGCCTGCTGGGCGAGACCGGCGTGTCGGGGCTGATCGACCGCAACGAGATCCCGACGACGCCGTTGGCGATCGCCACCGCCCCCGTGTTCGACGCCGGGCTCGACCGGTTGGTCGCCGAGAAGGTGTTCGCCGAAGTGTCCGGACGCCTCGGCACCCGCCAGGCGGTCGTGCTCCTCGCCCGCCGGGTCCCGGTGCTGGGCGGCGGCGTCTCCGGCACCATGGACGGATGGTTCACCTCGTCCGTGGGCACCTATGCGCGCGCCCAGTTCCCGACGCGCCGCCGACTCACCGCGGGGCCGGCGCCCGCGGCGTCCGGCCCTGAGTGATCAGGTCGCGTCGAAGGCCCGCACGACGCGGCCGCCGACGAGGCAGGTGACTTCGTAGGTGATGGTCCGCATGCGTTCGGCGATCTCCAGGCAGGTGATCTGCTCGGCGCCCGACCGCCCCAGCAGCACGACCTCGTCGCCGACGGCCACCGTCGGGTCGCCGGGGCCGAGGTCGACCATGGTCTGGTCCATGCAGACCCGGCCCGCGATCGGGTAGGACCGGCCGCCGATGAGCACCCGCCCGTTGTTGGACTGCAGCCGGCTGTAGCCGTCCCCGTAGCCGACGGGCAGGGTGGCGATCCACGTGTCGACGGGGGCCGTCCAGGTACGGCCGTAACCGACGGTCTCGCCGCGGGCGACGCGCTTGACGAACGACACGGTGGTCGTCCAGGTCAGACCGGGGCGCAGGTCGACGGCCGGGGTGGTGGTCGGGTCGGGCAGGTTGCCGTAGACCATGATCCCGGGCCGCACCATGTCGAACCACGAGCCCGGGTGCATCAGGATGGCCCCCGAGTTGGCGAGGTGTTTCAGCGGGATCGGCCCGCGGGCCTCCTCGGCCGCCCGGGCCACCGCCCCGAACGTGGCGATCTGCCGTTCGGTGAACTCCCGGCCCGCCTCGCAGTCGGAGATCGGCAGGTGCGAGAAGAGGCCCTCGAGCCGCAGCCACTCCCGGTCGTCGATCTGCCGGCACCGCTCGAGCACCTCGTCCGGCTCGCAGCCGACCCGCCGCATGCCGGTGTCGACCTTGAGGTGCACGGCCGCCGGACGCCCCCGGTCGCGCGCCGCGGCGGCCACCCGGTCGAGGTCGTCGACGGTGGCCACCGCCAGCGTCAGATCGGACGCCAGCGCGCCGCCCACCTCGTCGGCGGTCACCGCGGGCGACAGCTTGAGCATCGGCAGGGCGACCCCGGCCGCCCGCAGTTCCTGCGCCTCGGGCACGGTGGCGACGCCCAGCCAGTCGGCGGCCCCGGTGGCCTCGATCATCAGGGCCACCTCGCGGGCGCCGTGGCCGTAGGCGTTGGCCTTGACCGCGGCGAGCACGAGGCGGTCCGGCCGGTCGGCCGTCACCCGGGCGCGGATGCCCGCCAGGTTGTGGCGGATGCTGCCCAGGTGGGTGGTGGCGGTGGTGGCGTACAGCATGGGCGTCGCGGCGCGGGAGGCGTCAGGCGTCGCCGCGCGCGGCCAGCCCGGCCTTGATCTCGGTCACCGCGGCGTTGGTACGCAGCGTGATGAGGTAGAACTCGAGGGCGAGCCGCGTCGTGGCGATGTTGAGCAGCGCGGGGACCCAGCCGACCAGCAGGGTCAGGATGCCCGCCGTCGAGTTGCCCGAGCTGTAGTACGAGCCCAGCGACCCGATCGAGAACATGACGTACGTGGCCGCCAGCCAGCCGAGCACGTTGACCACGAACGCCAGCACGTACACCGTCTTGACGATGGACGGGGTGGCGTAGTCGGCGAAGCTGAAGTCGAAGAGGGCCGCGACCCCCGTCTTCGGGCCCGCCGGCGCGGCCGGCGGCAGCGGCGTCCCCGGCTGGGCGCCATAGCCCGGCTGGGCGCCGTAGCCGGGCAGCGGCGTCCCCGGCTGGTTGCTGTAACCGGGCTGATTGCTGTACCCCGGCTGGTTGCTGTACCCGCCCTGCGGGTAGCTCGCCGACGGCGCGCTCGCGGGCGGGAAGCCGGCGGGTGCCCCGGCCGGGGGGAAGCTGGCCGACGGCGCGCTCGCGGGGTACGGGGCGGACGGAGCCGAGCCCGGGTAGGGGTTGGGGACGGGCGACCTGTCGGCCGGCGCCCAACTCGACTGGGGCTCGCTGTCGGAGGTGTTCTGGGACATGGACCCATTAGACCGTGAGACCGCGGGGGCCCGCCCGCGGCGTCCGCCACCCGGATGGCCGGGGGTGCCACCCGGATGGCCGGGAGTGCCAGACTGGACGCCGTGATCCGTTGCGTGGTCTTCGATTTCGGCCAGGTCCTGTCCAGCCCGGCGGCGCTGTACACCGCCCCGGCGGCCCGCCTCGGCGTCGACCCGGCGGCCTTCGAGGCCGCCTACTGGACGGGCCGCGTCGCCTACGACCGCGGCGGCACCGACGCCGCCTACTGGACGCCGCTGCTCGAGTCCCTGGGGCGCCGGCCCAGCCCCGAACTGGTGCGCGAACTCGCCCACCTGGACGCCCAACTGTGGGTCGAGGGCGTGCGGCCGGAGGCGCTGCGGATCGTGGCCGACGTCCGGGCCGCCGGACGCCTCGTGGCCATCCTGTCCAACGCGCCGTTCTCGCTCGACCTCGCGTTCGTGGACGCCCCCTACGCCGACGCCGCCGACTACTGGTTCGTGTCGGCGTCCATGGGGGTGACGAAGCCCGACGCGCCCGTGTTCGTCCGGGTCGAAGAGGTGCTGGAGTTGCCCCCGGACGAGATCGCCTTCGTCGACGACCGGCCCGCCAACGTGCACGCCGCCCGCGAGGCCGGCTGGCAGGCCCACCTGTTCGTCGACGACGCGGACATGCGGGCCTGGCTGCGCGGCCTCGGCGTGCTGGCCGACTGACGGCCGCCCGACCCCGGCGGGTCAGGCCCCGACGAGGGTGGCGACCATCACCGCCTTGATGGAGTGCATCCGGTTCTCGGCCTGGTCGAACACGATCGACGCCGCCGACTCGAACACCTCGTCGCTGACCTCGTAGCCGTCGGACAGCCCCGTGACCGCCTGCATGTCGCGGGCGACCTTCGTCTTGAGGTCGTGGAACGCGGGCAGGCAGTGCATGAACTTGGCGTCCGCCTTGCCGGTGGCGGCCATGACGGCCGCGTTGACCTGGTAGGGGGCGAGTTCGCGGGCACGGTCGGCCCAGACCTCCTTCGGCTCCCCCATCGACACCCAGACGTCGGTGTGCACGAAGTCGGCCCCGCGGACGCCCGCCGCCACCTCGTCGGTCAGCGTGATCCGCGCCCCCGTCTCGGACGCGAGCGCGCGGGCGGCGTCCACCACGGCCGGCAGGGGCAGGCGCGACTCGGGCGCGACGAGGCGGACGTCCATGCCCAGCATCGCGCCGGCGATCAGCAGCGAGTGCGCCACGTTGTTGCGGGCGTCGCCCAGGAACGCGAACGCGATCTCGGACGCCGGCTTGCCCGACGCCTCGAGCATCGTGAACGTGTCGCACAGCGACTGGGTGGGGTGCCAGTCGTCGGTGAGCCCGTTCCAGACGGGCACGTCGCTGAACGCCGCCAACTCCTCGACGTCCGCCTGCGCGGAGCCCCGGAACTCGAGGCCGTCGTAGAAGCGGGCCAGGACGCGGGCCGTGTCGGCCACCGACTCCTTGTGGCCCATCTGCGAGCCGGACGGGTCGAGGTAGGTGGCCTGGGCGCCCTGGTCGTAGGAGGCCACCTCGAAGGCGCACCGCGTGCGCGTCGACGTCTTCTCGAACAGCAGCGCGATGTTCTTGCCGTTGAGGCGGCGCACCTCGCGGCCGGCCTTCCGGGCGTCCTTCAGGTCGCGCGTCAGGTCGAGGAGGTGACGCCATTCCGCGGGGGTGAAGTCCACCTCCTTGAGGAAGTCCCGGCCGGTGAGGTCGATGGTCACGATGCGCCCCTTCTGTCGTTTCACGTGCTGGCTGGTTGCATAAGTATGCCAGGCGATCAATAGTTATTCCAGCACCATCCGCCCGGCCCGCCGCATCCGGGACAGCATTCTGGCAACGATCCCCGCCCGGCGCCCGGACGCCCACCCTCCGGCCGCCCGTCCCCCGGTTCGCGGGCCTTGGGCGCGCATGGCAGGATCGGCCCGTGATTGGTGGCTTCCTCGTCCGCTTCTTCGCCACCGTCGTCGCGCTGGCGGTGGCCACGCTCCTGCTGCCGGGCATCACCCTGGGTTCGTCGGACGTTCCCGTCGAGGTGGTCACCATCGTGGTGGTCGCCGCGATCTTCGGCACCGTCAACGGCGCCGTCAAACCCCTGTTCCGCTTCCGCCACACCCCCGGCTACCTGATCATGCTGGGCGCCGCCCTGCTCGTCGTCAACGCGGGCCTCCTGCTGCTGACCTCCTGGGTCTGTTCGCTGCTGCAGGTGCCGTGGCACGTCGACGGCTTCGTCTCGGCCCTCATCGGCGGTTTCATCGTCTCGGTGGTGTCCTTCCTGGCCAACGCCCTCCTCGGCAGCCGGGCCACGGTGCACCGGTGAGCGGCGTCGTCTTCGTGGGCCGGGGCACCCTGTGCCGCTCCCCGCTCGCGGCCGTCGAGGCGGCCATGCCGGGGATCATCGCCCGGGTCCGCGCGCTGCACGGTTAAACTGGCCGGCATGCACATCCTCGTGGTGGACGACGACCAGGCCGTCCGGGACTCCCTCGCCCGGTCGCTGCAGTACAGCGGGTACGAGGTGGCCACCGCCTCCGACGGCGTCGAAGCCCTCGCCCAACTGGCGTCCCTGCGGGTGGACGCGGTGGTCATGGACGTGATGATGCCGCGCCTGGACGGGCTCGAGACCACGCGCGTGCTCCGCAGCACGGGCAACGACGTGCCGATCCTGATCCTGACGGCCCGGGACGCCGTGGGCGACCGGGTCGACGGCCTGGACGCCGGCGCCGACGACTACATGGTCAAGCCGTTCGCGCTGGACGAACTGCTGGCCCGGCTGCGCGCCCTCACCCGGCGCAGCAAGCCGGACGACAAGCCCGATTCGGACGCCCCCGGCGCGGCCCCCGCCGGGCCGCAGGTGCTGACCTTCGACGGGCTGAGCCTCGACCTGCAGACCCGCGAGGTGAGCCGTGACGGACGCCGCATCTCTCTGACCCGCACGGAGTTCGCGCTGCTGCAGACGTTCCTGGAGAACCCGCGCCGCGTACTCGAACGCAGCTGGCTGCTGAACGAGGTGTGGGGCTTCGACTTCCCGACGACCGCGAACTCGCTCGAGGTGTACATCGGGTACCTCCGCCGCAAGACCGAGGGGCCGGGCGAAGCGCGCCTGATCCACACGGTGCGGGGCATCGGCTACGTACTGCGTGAAACGGCGCCGTGATCGGTCGGCTGCGGGAACGGCTCTCGGCCCGGAAACGGGAACTGCAGGACCGACTCGCGCTGCTGATCGCGCTCGCCGTCTTCTGCGGCGTCGCGGTGACCGGGGCCGCGGCCGCGGTCGTCACCTGGCGGGCCATCTTCAGCCAACTCGACACCGAGTTGACGACGGTGGCCAACATCACGTCCACCATGTTCGAGGGCGACATCCGCAACATGGGCGGCATCAACGAGAGTGCCCTCCTGGCGGCGAACGTCAACCTGTGGGTGCTGCGCTCCGACAACACGCTGTTCTCCCGGCCCGGCAGCCCCGACCTGCACGGACCGGCCGAGTTGGCCGTGGCGATGACCGGCACGGGGGCGTCCGCCCGGACGGGCTACGCCAGCGACGGCGAGGCGTACCGCATCATCGCGGTGCCGCTGACCGACATCGAGAACCCGCAGACGCACTATGCGTTGATCCTGGCCCGGCCGCTCGACCTGACGGTCATCACGAGCCTGCTCTACGCGCTGGCCTTCTTCGGCGCGCTCGCGATCGTCGCCGCGGCGGCCGCCGGCTGGTCCATCGCCAAGGCGTCCATCGAACCGCTGCGCCAACTCAACGCGGCGGTGGCCCAGGTCACCGCCACCAACCGGCTGGTGCCGGTGTCCGTGCAGGGCACCGACGAGGTGGCCGACCTCGGTCGCAGCTTCAACCGCATGCTCAAGGCCCTCGACTCGTCCCGTGAGCGCCAGCGCCGGCTCATCGCGGACGCCGGCCACGAACTGCGGACGCCGCTCACCTCGATGCGCACCAACGTCGAACTGCTGGTCGCCGACGACAAATCCGGCATGCTGCCCGCGGGCGCGCGCGGCGACATCCTGCGCGACGTGGCGGCGCAGTTGGGCGAGTTCACCACGCTGATCGGCGACCTGGTGCAGTTGTCGCGCGAGGACGAGGTGCGCCCGCACCCCGAGCCGATCGACCTCCGCGAGGTGATCGAGAGCGCGCTGGCGCGCGTGAAGCGCCGGGGCGGCCCGGGCATCACCTGGAACGTCTCCCTCAACAACCCGCTCTACCTGCTGGGCGAGCCGGACGCCCTCGAGCGAGCGGTCACGAACCTGTTGGACAACGCCGTGAAGTTCTCGCCGCCCGACGGGACGATCCACGTCGACCTCACCGGCGAGCAGCTGCGGGTCGCCGACGAGGGCCCCGGCATCACCGACGAGGACCTGCCGCACGTCTTCGAGCGGTTCTATCGCTCCTCCAAGGCCCGCACCACCCCCGGCTCGGGCCTCGGCCTGTCGATCGTGGCCCAGACCATCGAGGCGCACGGCGGCTGGGTGCGGGCCACGCACGCCGCAGAGGGCGGCGCCGAATTCCAGGTGCGCCTGCCGGGCACCCTGACCGCGCCGGAGGACGAGGCGGACGCCCGGGCGGCGGACGCCGACACGGGCCCCCAGCCCGCCGTCGTCTGACCCGGACGCCCCGGGCGCCGGTCGGCGTCCGACTCGGCATCGGAACACCCTGGCGCGGCGACCCTCCCGGGTTCATGCTGGTGGTGCTGCAACGATGCAACGCGAAACTCTGGAGGCTCCCATGGCCGACGTCGTCGTGCTGGGTGGCGGGATCGCGGGCCACACGGCCGCCCTGCACCTCAAACGATTGCTCAGCAACCACCACACCGTCACCGTGGTGACGCCCAACTCGAAGTGGAACTGGATCCCCTCGAACATCTGGGTGGGGGTCGGGGAGTTGCCCGCCGAGAAGGTGGTGTTCCCGCTCGCGGACGTGTACCGCAAGCAGAAGATCGCCTACGTGCAGGCCAAGGCCGTCGCCGTCCATCCCGAGGGCTCGGACGCCGACCCGCGCCCCTTCGTCGACATCGAGCACACCTCCCCGGCCCGCGCCGGCCAGACCGGGACCGTGCCCTACGACTTCCTCATCAACGCCACCGGCCCGAAGCTGAGGTTCGAGGCCACCCCCGGCATGGGGCCGGGCGGCTTCACCCAGTCGGTGTGCACCGCCGACCACGCCACCCACGCCGCCGCGGAATTGGCTGCCTGCATCGCCAAGATGAAGGCCGGCGAGCCACAGACGTTCGTGATCGGCACCGGCCACGGGACGTGCACGTGCGAGGGCGCCGCCTTCGAGTACGTCTTCAACGTCGAGCACACCATCCGCCAGGCCGGCGTCCGGCCCCTGGCGACCATCGTCTACCTGAGCAACGAGCCCGCCCTCGGCGACTTCGGCGTCGGGGGCATGGTCTTCGACCAGGAGGGCTTCGAGACCACCTCGGAGCTGTGGACCAAGTCGCTGTTCCGCGAGCGCGGCGTCCAGGCGATCATCGGAACGCACGTCCACCGGGTCGAGGAGGGGGTCATCCACTACGAGACCCTCGACGGAGGCGCGCACGAACTCCCGTTCGACTTCGCCATGCTCATCCCGCCGTTCGGCGGGGTCGGGCTCAAGGCGTACGCCCGGGACGGCCGTGACATCACAGACCAGTTGTTCGCACCCAGCGGCTTCATGAAGGTGGACGCCGACTACACCCCGAAGCCGTACGAGCAGTGGAAGGCCGGCGACTGGCCGTCCACCTACGAGGTCCCCGGGTACCCCAACGTCTTCGCCGTCGGCATCGCGTTCGCCCCGCCCCACGCGATCTCCCAGCCGCACAAGACCCCCAACGGCACCCTCATCGCGCCCGCGCCACCGCGGACCGGCATGCCGTCCGGGGTGATGGGCAAGGCCGCCGCCGTCACCATCGCCCGCCGGGTCAAGGATCCGGGCGCCCCGGCCGAGCGGGCGTCCATGGCGCACATGGGCGCGGCCTGTGTGGCGTCGGCGGGCACGGGCCTCACGAAGGGCTCCGCCGCCGCCATGACGATGCTGCCCGTCGTGCCGGACTTCGACCGGTTCCCGACCGGGCGCGACATCAAAGAGACGCGCGGCGAACTCGGCCTGCACGGCCACTGGGTGAAGCTCATGCTGCACTACCTGTTCCTCTACAAGGCCAAGGCCAAGTTCGGCTGGCCGCTGATCCCGGAGTGAGTGAGATGACCGAGAACCGAATGGCGCCCGCCGGGCAGCCCTTCCTGGACGTCACCCAGGCCCCGCTGCCGACCGAGAAGACCCTGAAGATGAGGCGCAACATCCCCTACCAATTGACGAGGTTCGTGGCGTTCGACCTGCGGATCATGCGCATGGTCCTCAAGGGCCATTCCGGGGAGGGCTGAGCAGCCCCACGCACCCCCGCCGGCGAGTCCACACCGTGATCCCCGGCCCCTGTCATCGCGGGAGCCGGGGGGATAGATTCGTGAGATTCACCAGCAGGAGGTGCGCATGTCCCCCACCACGGCAGGACCCACCGAACGCGAGGCGCGCAAGGTCGCCGAGGGCGCCCGCGAAAGCGAATGGACGAAGCCCAGCTTCGGCAAGGAATTGTTCCTCGGCCGGCTGCGCCTCGACCTGATCCATCCCTGGCCCACCAACAGCCCCGAGCAGGTCGAGCGCGGCGAGGCCTACCTCGACCGGCTCCGCCCCTACGTCGAGACCATCGACGCGGCCCGCATCGAACGCGACGCGGCCATCCCCGACGAGGTGATCGCCGACCTGGCCGCCCTCGGCACGTTCGGCCTGAAACTGCCCGAGGCCTACGGCGGGCAGGGCCTGTCCCATCTCTACTACTGCAAGGCGCTCGCCCTGGTCGGGTCGGCCCATGGCGCCCTCGGGACGCTGCTCAGCGCCCATCAGTCCATCGGCGTCCCACAGCCAGTGAAGATGTTCGGCACCGACGAGCAGAAGCGTCGGTTCCTGCCGCGGGTGGCGGCGGGCGAGGTGTCGGCGTTCCTGCTGACCGAGCCCGACGTCGGCTCCGACCCGGCCCGGTTGGGCACCTCGGCCACCCCGGTCGAGGGCGGCTACCTCATCAACGGCGTCAAGCTGTGGGCCACGAACGGGACCATCGCCGGGTTGCTCGTCGTGATGGCCCGGGTCGAGAAGGCCGAGGGCCACCGCGGCGGCATCACCGCGTTCGTCGTCGAGGCCGACGCGCCGGGCATCACTGTCGAGAACCGCAACGCCTTCATGGGCCTGCGCGGCATCGAGAACTCGGTCACCCGCTTCCACGACGTCTTCGTGCCCGCCGAGAACGTGCTCGCCGGCGAGGGCCGCGGACTGAAGATCGCGCTGACGACGCTGAACACGGGACGCCTCTCGCTGCCGGCGATGTGCGTGTCGGCGTCCAAGTGGTGCCTGAACGTGGCGCGTGGCTGGTCGGCGGAGCGCGTCCAGTGGGGGCGTCCCGTGGGCCGGCACGAGGCCCTCGCGGTCAAGATCAGCTTCATGGCGGCCACCACCTACGCCATGGAGGCCATGGTCGACCTCACCTGTCTGCTCGCCGACGACGACGCGAACGACATCCGCCTGGAGGCGGCCCTGCTGAAGCTGTGGGCGTCCGAGATGGGGTGGCGGATCGCCGACGACCTCGTGCAGATCCGGGGTGGCCGCGGCTTCGAGACCGCCGCGTCGCAGCGGGCCCGGGGCGAGCGCGGCATCGAGGCGGAGCAGGTGCTGCGCGACCTGCGGATCATGCGGATCTTCGAGGGCTCCACCGAGATCATGCACCTGCTCATCGCCCGCGAGGCCGTGGACGCCCACCTGGCCGTCGCCGGCGACATCATCGACCCGGACGCCTCCCGCGAGGACAAGATCCGCGCCGTCGCCAAGGCAGGGGCGTTCTACGCCACCTGGCTGCCGACCCTCGTCGCCGGCAAGGGCGTGGTGCCGAACGCGTTCGCCGAGTTCGGCGCGCTGGCCGGGCACCTGCGGTTCCTCGAGCGGACCACCCGAAAACTGGCCCGGTCGACGTTCTACGCGATGGGCCGCTGGCAAGGCGGGATGGAACGCAAGCAGGCGTTCCTGGGGCGCATCGTCGACATCGGCGCGGAGCTGTTCGCCATGTCCGCGGCGTGCGTGCGGGCCACCGCCGAGGCCGCGGACCGCCCCGAGGGCGTCGAACTCGCCGACCTGTTCTGCGAGCAGGCCCGCGTGCGCGTCGACGCCCTGTTCCACTCGCTGTGGGACAACACCGACACCGCCGACAACGCCGCCGCGAAGCGCGTCCTCGAGGGCCGCTACGTGTTCCTGGAGGAGGGCATCCGGCTCGCCTCGCAGGACGGGCCGTGGGTCGCCCCGGTGGCGCCCGGGCCGAGCCAGAAGCCGGACGCCCGCCGGCACCTGAGCGCCCCGGGGGTCGCCGGTTAGGCTGCGGGCGTGAACTGCACGTTCCATCCCGACCGGCCGACCCTGCTGCGCTGCACCCGGTGCGGGCGACCCGCCTGCCCCGAGTGCCTGCGCGACGCGCCCGTGGGCGCCCACTGCGTGGCCTGCGTGCGCGGCGTCCCCGTGGACCAGCCCCTCGGGGACGCCGCCGCCCGACGCCTCGCCGGGGCGGCGCGGCCGACCCGAGCGGGGGGTGCCCAGCGGCGTCCGGGCTGGTTCTTCTACGCGCTCGTCGCCGCCTTCGCGGCGGCCTGCGTGGCCGGGTACCTGATGCCGCTGGCGTCCGCGGACCTGCGGCAGCCGCCGATCGCGGCGAAGGCGGTGGCGCTGGCGATCGTGATCCTGGGGACGCTGCTGGCCGTGACCCTGCACGAGTGGGCGCACGCGTTCGTCGCCTACCGCGGGGGTGACACGTCGGTGGCCGGCAAGGGATACCTCACGCTCGACTTCCGGCGGTACTCCGACCCGCTGCTGTCGATCGGCATGCCGGTGCTGTTCCTGCTGCTCGGCGCCCTGCCGCTGCCCGGCGGCGCCGTCTGGATCAACCACGGGGCGCTGCGCTCGAACGCGTGGCGCACCGGCATGTCCCTGGCCGGGTCGACCATGAACCTGCTCGTCGGCCTCGTCGCCGCGCTGGCCGTGGGCAGCGGCGTCCTGGCCGGGCACCCGGTGCTCGCCGGATCGCTGGCCTACCTGGCGCTGATCATGTTCGGGGTGGCGATCCTGAACCTGCTGCCCATCCCCGGGCTGGACGGCTACGCCGCCCTCGAGCCCCACCTGCCCCGCGAGATCCGGCGCACAATGGACGCCATCCGGCCCTTCGGCCTGTGGATCGTCCTGGCCCTGATGATCTTCGGCTTCTTCGGCTTCATCTGGGACGGCGCCACCGCGATCACGGACGCCCTCGGCGTCGACCGACGCTGGATCAGCGTCGGCGCGATCCTGGCCAGCGTGCGGGGGTAGCGGCCGGAGCGGTTGCTCAGCCCCGGGCGGCGTCCAGGCGCCGGGCGGCCGCGGCGACGGCGTCCCAGATCTCGGGGGTTCTCGCGGCGATGACCTTCGTGGGGTTCGGGCTGGTCGAGGTGAACGGCTCCCCGTCGGCGAAGGCCACGCGTCCGCCGAGTTCACCGAGCAGCAGGACGCCCGGCCAGTGATCCCAGGGGTATTTGCCGTTGTGGATCAGGTAATCGCGCTCACCCAGCGCCATCAGCGGGTAGTCGGCGGAGCAACTGCCGGTCATCGGCGCCGCCAGACCCACCCCGGACAGCGCCGCGTACTCGGGCGTGACCCCGCCCACCAGATTCGGACGCCGCGGGTGCGGCGGGGGCCACGGGCGGCCGTCCACCCGGACGCCCTCGCCGCGGGTGGCCTGGAAGAGGCGCCGGTGGACGCTCTGCCAGATCCAGCTGCGCACGGGGACGCCGCGGCGCAACTCCACGACCAGGCAGCCGAAGTCGGGGTTCCCCGCGACGAAGTTGCCGGTGCCGTCCACGGGGTCGACCAGCCAGGCGTGCTCGGCGCCGTCGATCTGGGCGCGCAGCCCCGGGTCGGCCGCCACCGCCTCCTCGCCGATGACGAGGGCGTCCGGGTCGCCCGCCCGGAGCGCCGCCGTCAACTCGACCTCGGCCTCGGCGTCCGCGACGGTGACCAGGTCGCCGGGCGCCTTCTCGGCGACGTCGCCGGGGGCCAGCCGCCGGTAGCGGGGGATCACGACGCGGTCGGTCACGGTCACGATCAGGGTGGTCACCTGTTCCGTCAGCACGCGGAGATTGTGACACCGCTGGCCCGGTCGCCTAGACTAGTTTGGTTGAACTTTCTACCGTCGGGCCTGGGGCCCGGGAACCGAGGAACACCGTGGAGCGCACGATCAAGCTGGCCGTCGTGGGGGTGGGGAACTGCGCCTCGTCCCTCATCCAGGGCATCGAGTACTACAAGGACGCCCGCGACGACGCCTTCATC
>WBZS01000140.1_pt1 | contig 136375 bp, 128 predicted proteins | sample 5204201 | NCBI WGS metagenome assembly WBZS01 (sample SAMN12344357, study PRJNA552823) | activated sludge metagenome | biome: Activated sludge suspended growth; feature: Nitrification reactor; material: Wastewater; isolation source: activated sludge from nitrification reactor of wastewater... | reverse complement strand
ACATCCGCGAGCCGCATGTCGCCGCCGAAATCGAATCCTACCGCCCGTTCTTCATTCTCGGCGAGGTCGCCGCGCCCGGCCAATATCCCTTTGTGCCCAACATGACGGCCGAAAACGCGGTCGCGATCGCCGGCGGCTTCACCGCGCGCGCGAGCCGGCCTTCGGTCGATCTTTCGCGCCCCACGCCCGACGGTCCATGGCGCGGCCGCGTGCCGCTCACCACCCAACTCAAACCCGGCGACACCGTCGTCGTCGGCGAACGCTGGTTTTAGAAAATGGCTTCCGACGATCCCACGCCGCTTCGCATCCTGCATTCCGTCCGCGCGCCGGTCGGCGGCATCATCCGCCACATCCTCGATCTCGCCAACGGACAGGCCGCGCGCGGGCATCGGGTCGGCATTCTCGCCGACAGCCTGACCGGCGGCGAACGCGCCGAATCGGCCTTCGCCGAAATCGCGCCGCGCATGGCGCTCGGCATCCATCGCATCGCGATCCGCCGCGAACCGCATCCCACCGACGTTTTCGCGCTGCGCGCGTTCACCAAGCGCGTCGGCGCGCTCGCGCCCGACATACTCCACGGCCACGGCGCCAAGGCCGGCGCCTTCGTTCGCCTGACGCGCGCCGCGCCGATGGCGCTGCGCGTCTACACGCCCCATGGCGGTTCGCTCCATTATTCGCCGTCGACGCCGAAAGGCGCGTTCTACGCGATCCTCGAGCGCGCGCTGATGAACCGGACGGATCTGTTCCTGTTCGAGAGCGGCTTTTCGCGCGACACCTATCAGCGCGTCATCGGTACGCCGCGACATCTCGTGCGCTGCGTGCATAACGGCGTCACCCCCGAGGAATTCGAGCCGGTCGCCCGCGACGCCGACGCCACCGACCTCGCCTATGTCGGCGAATTCCGCCACATCAAGGGCGCGGACCTGATGCTGTCGACGCTCGCCGAGCTCAGGGCGTCCGGCCAGCCCTTGACGCTGACGCTCGCCGGCGACGGGGAGGAAAGCGAGGCCCTGCGCCGCCTGTGGACCGAGCTAAAGCTCGGCGACGCGGCGCGCTTCATCGGCCATGTGCCGGCCCGGCGCGGTTTCGCCAAGGGACGCCTGCTGGTGGTTCCCTCGCGCGGCGATTCCCTTCCCTATGTGGTGATCGAGGCCGCCGCCGCCGGCGTCCCCATGATCGCGGCGCGCGTGGGCGGGATCCCCGAGATTTTCGGCGAGGAGAGCGATGCCCTGTTCGCGCCGGACGATCCTTCCGCGCTGGCCCGCGCCATCCGCCAGGCGCTCGCCGACCCAGCCGCCCTGGACGCGCGAGCGGCCCGGCTCAAGGCGCGGGTCGCGGCGCATTTCTCGCAATCGGCCATGGTCGAGGGCGTGCTGGCGGGCTACCGGGAAGCCATTGCCCGTAAACGATAAACCGCTGGCGCGCTAACCAAATATTCCGAATTCTCCTCTAAAGCGGGAATGCGAGAGGAATCCGCCCCCCCTTTTGGGCCGGTCGCGGTCCAAAAAGGGAGCGCGGTTGGGCCGGAGAGGTCGCGCCGGCTTCGGCCGACGCCAGGCGGACTCCCGACGCAACCGGATTTGCCGGGGCGATCCCGTCGCGCCGCAAAAGCCGACCCCAAGCAGATGGAAGTTGCCGTGGAGCCGATTTCCGCACGCACCCTGATCAACGCCGCCACCGCGACGACGGCCGACGGCGCCTTTCCCCGGTCCGAACGCCGGCGGCGCCTGTCGCCGGCCGCGCTCGCGGTCGTCAACCAGAAGGTGCGCGCCGCTTATTCCATGGTCGTCATCGCCGGCCTGGTGCGGCTCACCGATTTCGTGTCGATCCTGTGCGTCGGCCTCGCGCTCTATCTCGCCTATGTCGCGCGGCTCGACGGGTTCGAATGGGGCTATGTCGGCGCCATCGTCGGATTGACGATCGCGGCGGTCGTCAGCTTCCAGGCCGCCGACGTCTACAAGGCCCCCGGCTTCCACGGCGACGTGAAGCAGGTGCTGCGGATGATCTCGTCGTGGTCGTTCGTGTTTCTGATCTTCATCGGCGTGTCGTTCCTGGCCAAGCTCGGCGGCTCGATTTCGCGCGTCTGGCTTTCGGCCTTCTTCCTCGTCGGGCTTGTCATGCTCGTCGGCCAACGCATCGCTCTCGGCGGCATCATGCGGAGTTGGGCGCGCCAGGGCCGGCTCGACCGGCGCACCATCGTCATCGGCTCGGACAAGAACGCTGTCGACCTGATCAAGTCGATCGAAACCCACAACGACACCGACGTCCACATTCTCGGGGTGTTCGACGACCGCGGCGACGATCGCGCCATGGAAAGCTGCGCCGGCAAGCCCAAGCTCGGCAGGGTCGACGACATCGTCGAGTTCGCGCGCCGCACGCGCGTCGACCTCGTCCTGGTGTCGATGCCGATCACGGCCGAGACGCGCATCCTGGAAATGCTCAAGAAGCTGTGGGTGCTGCCGGTCGACATCCGCCTGTCGGCGCATTCCAACAAGCTGCGCCTGCACCCGCGCTCCTACACCTACATCGGCGAAGTGCCGACGCTGGACGTATTCGAGCAGCCGATCACCGACTGGGACGTGGTGATGAAGACGCTGTTCGACCGCGTCGTCGGCGGGCTGATCCTTCTCGCGCTCGCGCCGCTGATGGCGCTGGTCGCGCTCGCGATCAAGCTCGACAGCCCCGGTCCGGTGCTGTTCCGGCAGAAGCGCTACGGCTTCAACAACGAGCGCATCGACGTGTTCAAGTTCCGCTCGCTGTTCCACGACCAGGCCGACCCGCTGGCGGCGAAGGTGGTGACCAAGAACGATCCGCGCGTGACGCGCGTCGGCCGCTTCATCCGCAAGACCTCGCTCGACGAATTGCCGCAGCTCTTCAACGTCGTGTTCAAGGGCAATCTGTCGCTGGTCGGCCCGCGCCCGCACGCGGTGCAGGGCAAGCTCGAAAACCAGCTGTTCGACACCGTCGTCGACGGCTATTTCGCCCGCCACCGCGTCAAGCCGGGCATCACCGGCTGGGCGCAGATCAACGGCTGGCGCGGCGAGGTCGACAGCGAGGAAAAGATCCAGCGCCGCGTCGAGTTCGACCTCTATTACATCGAGAACTGGTCGGTGCTGTTCGACCTCTACATCGTGCTGAAAACGCCGTTCGCGCTCATCAAGGCCGAGAACGCGTATTGAGGCGACGCCGCGCGAAACGCGCGCGGGGCCGGCGCACTGGCGGAAAATGGTCGGAGCGGCGAGATTTGAACTCGCGACCCCCAGTCCCCCAGACTGGTGCGCTAACCGGGCTGCGCTACGCTCCGACTTGCCTTGCTCTAGCGATCAACGCCCCGGGATGCAAGAACCGCGGCGGCGCCATGTCCCTTCCTATTCGAACCTGCGCGCGATCAGCACCGCGTTGAGCCCGCCGAAGGCGAAGGAGTTCTTCAGCGCCACCCTGATCGGCATGCGCCGCGCCGCGTTGGGCACGTAGTCGAGATCGCAGGCCGGGTCCGGCTCGGAATAGTTCATCGTCGGCGGAACGATACCCTCGCGCAGCGCCATCACCGTCGCGGCCAATTCGAGCGCGCCGGCCGCCCCGAGCGGATGGCCGACCATGGACTTGGTCGAGGACAGCGCCAGCTTGCGCGCGTGGTCGCCGAACACCTTGTGAATGGCCGCCGTCTCGGAGACGTCGTTGGTCGCGGTGCCGGTGCCGTGGGCGCTGACGTAGTCGATCGCGTCGGGCGCGAGACGCGCGTCGGCGAGCGCGCCGTCGATCGCGCGCCGCATGCCGTCGATGTCCGGCGAGGTGAGGTCGTGGGCGTCCGCGCTCATGCCGAAGCCGACGATCTCGGCCAGAATTTCGGCGCCGCGCGCGCGCGCGTGCTCGAGCGTTTCCAGCACGAAGGCGGCGGCGCCCTCGCCGAGCACCAGCCCCTTGCGATCCTTCGAGAACGGGCGGCAGGTGTCGGGCGCGAGAATGCGCATCGCTTCCCAGCCCTTCAACACGCCGGTGGAAAGGCAGGCCTCGCTCCCCCCCGTGATCGCGCAGGTCGCCCCGCCCGAGCGCACCAGATGATAGGCGATGCCGATCGCATGGGTCGCCGAGGCGCAGGCGCTCGCGACCACATAGGCCGGCCCCTTGGCGCCGCACGCCATCGAGACCTGGCTCGCCGGCGCGTTGACCATCACCTTCGGGATCGACAGCGGATGGAGCCGGTTCGAATTCTCGGCGTAGAATTTCTTCAGACTGTCGTCGATCGTCGACAGGCCGCCGCCGCCTGTGCCGATGATGGTCGCCGTGCGCAGGGCGGTCTCCTCGGCGATCGCGAGGCCGGAACCCGCGACCGCCTGCTTGGCCGCCACCACCATGAATTGGGAAACGCGGTCCATCATCGCGACCTGCGAGGAGGTCAGATGCTGGGCCGGATCGAAATTCTTGACCTCCGCGACGACGCGCACGCCGACGCGCGTGACATCGGCGATCGTGGGCGCGGCGATGCCGTTCTCGCCGGCGACCAGCGCGCGCCAATAATCGGGCATGGTTTGCCCGAGGGGAGTAACCGCTCCCAGACCTGTTACGACAACTCTGTTCACGCGGATGCCGTCTTCCCGGCAATGACCTGTTCGACGGCCTCGATCACGTCGCCAACCGTGACGAACTTCTCGGCATTGTTGGCGTTGAAGGGAACCTCGATGTCGAAGGCTTCCTCGATGGCGAAGGTCAGTTCGATGACGCTGAAGGAATCCAGTCCTAAATCGGTCAGATGGTCGGTCGACTTGATTTCGCCGGGCTCCTTTTTGGCTTCCTTGGCGATAAATCCGATAATCTTTTCAGCAACATCGCTCATTCTTCCGCCTCGCTTGCTTCTTGTCCCTCAAACTTGGCGACGCCATGCGCCATTGATGTGTCCCGACCGGGCGCCATACGTCCCATAGCAAATTCGGCCCGGGATTGGCCATGGCGTTGGCACGATCTTGTACCCGATTTTGGGCCCGGTATCCGCCGGTTTCGGGCCTATCGCCGAGTGGCGACGCCGCTAAGACGACGCGGCCGCCGCGCCTTCAAGTCCCTTCGACGGCGGCATCGATGAGGCGGCGGCATTCGATGAGCTCGTGAAGCGTCGCCTCGAGCTTGCGGATGTCCTCGCGCCGCAGGCCGGCCTTGCCCTTCGCGGGTACGGAGACCGGCTCCACCACCGGCCCGCCCGCCACGCGCGCCGCCCCCGGGACCGAGGCGCTCCGGTGAATGGGTTCGGGCCGAATCGGCGGGACCGCCAGATCCGGAATGCGGATGTCGCTCGGCTCCGGCGTCATCGGTTCGGCCAGATCGTCGCCCTCCTCCTCGCCGATGTCCTCGACATCGATCGCGTGGATCGGCGTGGCGTCATCGTCCTGGCTGTCGAGCGCCTGGGGCACCGAGCCGCCCTGGCCGATCGCCTGCACGACCCTGAACCCCTGCTCGCGCAGGATTCGCTGGACGCCGCGGATGGTATAGCCCTCGCCGTACAGCAGATGGCGGATGCCGCGCAGCAGATCGACGTCGTCGGGCCGATAATAGCGGCGTCCGCCGCTGCGTTTCATCGGCCTGATTTGCGAGAAGCGCGTTTCCCAGAACCGAAGCACGTGCTGCGGCACGTCGAGATCGGTCGCGACCTCGCTGATGGTTCGGAATGCATCGGGCGCCTTGTCCAAATGCTCCCTCCCGTCGCCGACGGTCACTCGCCAGTACCCGCCTCGGCATGGCCGTTGATGCGCTGCCGCAGAATCGCCGACGGTTTGAACACCATGACGCGCCGCGGCGAGATCGGCACTTCCTTGCCTGTCTTCGGATTGCGGCCGATGCGCTGGCCCTTCTTGCGCACGACGAAGGAACCGAACGAGGACAGCTTGACCGTCTCACCCCGCTCCAGGCAATCCGTGATCTCCTTGAGCACTAGCTCGACAAACGCCGCGGACTCGGTTCGCGACAGTCCGACTTTCTGGTAGACCGCCTCGCAGAGGTCCACGCGTGTTACCGTCTTTCCGGAATCGCTCATGATTTTCAGCCCCGTGCGAGGGCGAACTTAGTCGTTCCACCCGAAAAATCAACGCAAATAGAACAGGATGGGGCGCGGCTCTACCAGCGGACCAGCGCGGAACCCCAGGTAAACCCTCCGCCCATGGCTTCCAAAAGCACGAGATCGCCCGGCTTGATCCGGCCGTCCGCGATCGCAACCGACAGCGCCAGCGGAATGGAGGCCGCCGATGTGTTGCCGTGGCGATCGACGGTGGTGACGACCTTTTCCGGCGCGATTCCCAATTTGTGCGCCGAGCCGTCGATGATGCGTTTGTTGGCCTGATGCGGCACGAACCAGTCGATGTCGTCGGCGCTGAAGCCGGTGGCGCGAAACGCGTCGTCGATCACGTCGGTGATCATGGCCACGGCATGCTTGAAGACCTCGCGGCCCTCCATGCGCAGATGGCCGACGGTCTGCGTCGTCGACGGCCCGCCGTCGACATAGAGTTTCGTCTTGTGGCGGCCGTCGGAGCGCAGATGCGTCGTCAGCACGCCGGTGTCGGCGGTCGTGCCGGGCTGGGCGCGCGCTTCCAGCACGAGGGCGCCGGCGCCGTCGCCGAACAGCACGCAGGTGGTGCGGTCGTTCCAGTCGAGGATACGGGAGAAGGTCTCCGCCCCGATCACCAGCGCGCGCTTATGGCTGCCCGAACGCAGGAACTTGTCGGCGGTCGCGAGCGCGAAGACGAATCCGGAGCAGACCGCGTGCAGATCGAACGCCGCCCCATGGGTCAGGCCGAGCGCGGCCTGCACGCTGACGGCGGTCGCGGGAAAGGTGTTGTCCGGCGTCGCGGTCGCCAGGATGATCAGGTCGATCGATTGGGTGTCGATGCCGGCGCTGGCGATCGCGGCCTCGGCGGCCTTTAGCGCCAGTCGCGAGGTGAACTCGCCTTCCCCGGCGATATGGCGCTCGCGAATGCCCGTGCGCTGCACGATCCATTCGTCGCTGGTGTCGATGCGGCGCGCCAAATCCGCGTTGGTGACGACCTGCCCCGGCAGATAGGATCCACAACCCAGCACCACCGAACGCAACACCGTCACGACTTCGTCTCCAGGGCGCCCGCGCTCAGGCTTTCACTCCCGCCGTCTCGATTGAGGGTCTGGTTGATCTTGGTCAGCAGGTCGTAGCGCACCATGTCATAGCCAACATCCACGGCCGCCGCAAAACCTTCCGCGTCGGTTCCCCCGTGACTCTTGATGACGATTCCGTTGAGGCCGAGGAACACGCCGCCATTGACTTTTCGCGGATCCATCTTTTCGCGTAGCGCGCCGAACGCCTTGCGCGCGAAAAGATAGCCGATCCGCGACCACACCGTTTCGGCCATTGCCACCCGCAGATAGCCGGCGATCTGGCGCGCGGTGCCTTCCGCGGTCTTGAGCGCGATGTTGCCGGAAAATCCTTCGGTCACGATCACGTCGGCGGCGCCCTGGCCGATCCCGTCGCCCTCCACGAAGCCGATGAATTCGAGATGGGGCACGTCGCGCGCGCGCAGGAGTTCGGCCGCCTTGCGCACTTCCTCGATGCCCTTGACCTCCTCGACCCCGACATTGAGCAGGCCGACCGTCGGCCGCTCGACATCGAACAGCGCCCGCGCCATGGCGCTGCCCATGACCGACAGCGCGACCAGGTGCCGCGCGTCCGCCCCGATCGAGGCGCCGACATCGAGCACCACCGATTCCCCGCGCAGCGTCGGCCAGATCGCCGCGATCGCGGGACGGTCGATACCGGCGAGCATGCGCAGGTTGAACCGCGCCATCGCCATCAGCGCGCCGGTATTGCCGGCCGAGACCGCGACATCGGCCTCGCCCTTCTTGACGGCGTCGATGGTCATCCACATCGACGATTTCCACCGGCCGTGCCGCAGCGCCTGGCTCGGCTTGTCGTCCATGCGCACGACGACATCGGTGTGAACCACGCGGGACACGGCTTTCAACCCGGGATAGGCGGCAAGCTCCTTCTCCACCTGCGCGCCGTCGCCGAAAATCAGGAATTCGATGTCGGGATGGTGGGTATAGGCGAGCGCGGCGCCCGGAATGATGACCGGTGGCCCGAAATCCCCGCCCATGGCGTCAAGCGCGATGCGGACCTTGTTCGGCATGCAAAGCCCCGGACGCCCCTTCGAAAATCCGGCCCGGCATTCGCACTCGTCGTGGGCCCGCCAACGGTCGAGGACGAGTGACCGCCATATCTCGGGGCGACAATAACCGGTTCGCGCCGCCAGACAACTGCCGCCGCCGCGTCAGCCGCGCGCACCGCCCCCCTCGTCCTTGACGCCCCCGCCGTCCTTGAGCGCCGCCAGCGCCGCGAAGGGATGATCCTCGGCGGCCTCGGGCGGAGGTTGGGGCGCGAAAGTCGCTCCGGGCTTCCGTGGATAGGGATTAATTCCTAAAATGAGGAATTCGGTGGCCAGCGCGCCGAGGTCGATTCGCCCGTCCTGGAGAGGCTCGGGCGGCTCGTTCTCCGGTTCGAGGGCAATGTCCTCGCCCCCGTCGGTCCCGGTCGTCGCCGTCGCCGGCGCCGGCGCGAAGACGAGGTCGACCTCTTCGATCACGTCCGATTCGATCGGTTCGAGCGTGACGACGCAGGTCTGGCCGATTTGCCCGGCGACGCCGCCCGTCACCTTGACCCGGCCGCCGCCGAGACGGACGAGATCGAACGCGGCTTCGAGGCGCACGAGCGACCGCAGTCCCGCCAACCGCGCGATCGCCGCGCGCGTCGGCTCGTCGGCGGCGATAGTGACCGACAGACCCGTATCGGGAATGTCGGTGACCGCGACCGGTACGCTCCACGGCATTGCATCACCCATCGCGTTCTCCCGTTCCAACGCGGCCTTCGGCTTTCTCATTCCTCGCGCGCCGCGGGCGCGAACACCGGCGCGCCGGCCGACAGCTCCGCGACGCCGCATCCGGAAAGCGCGTCCGCCGACGCGATCACATAGGCCGCGAGCTTGCGCGAATTGCTTCCCGCGCCGGCTTCCCCATAGATATTGCGCCCCAGCGCGTCCGCCAGATCCTCGGCCGATCCGGAGGCGAGCGCGCGGTCATAGGCCAGCGCGCGGCCATAAAACGCCTCCGCGAATTTCCGCATCTTGCGCGGCACCGCGACGTCGCTCTCGCCCATCTCGCGGAGATTGGCGTCCATGTCGGCGCAGAAATGATCGAACAGATCCTGCGCGAGTTCGGCCGCCGACAATTCGCGCAGGCGGCGGATGACGAGCCACAAATGCAGCACGATCAGGTCGAAGCGGCCGTTAACCGTATCGGGCGCGCCGAAACTTTCGTAGAAATCCGGCAGTCGCGCCCGCGCCACGATCATGCCATAGATGGCGTCGATGGTTGACGGGGATGGGACGCGGCGGCTGAAAGGCCAAATCATTCGTAAGATCCAAGGGATGCAGCGCGGACGGTTGCGTCGCGGCCCCATGCCGGGTACGTCAGCGCGACCTCCAGCGCAAGAGGATGTGGGCCTGACCGGGATGACGACAGCGAATTTGCCTCCGACAGGCGCCCTCCGAGGGCTCGCCGAGGCCCGACCGGCTTCGGGCCGCCGAACCGCGCAGACGAGATTTGCCGGCGCGCGCGCCATGGCGCGGACGCTGATTTTCGCCGCCGCCACGCTCGCCCTCGCCGGATGTTTCCAGGAGACGTTCCAGAAGGGCTACATCCTGCCCGAGGGCGCGCTCGACCAGATTCCGATCGGGGCGACCCAGGACCAGGTGCTCATCGTCCTCGGCACGCCCTCGACCGTGGCCACGCTCGACGGCGAGGTCTTCTATTACATTTCCGAGCGCTCGGAGCGGAAGGTCGCGTTCATGCGCGACAAGGTCGTCGACCAGCGCGTCATCGCCGTCTATTTCGACAAGGGCCGCCATGTGCGGCGCCTGGCGAGTTACGGCATCCACGACGGCAAGATTTTCGATTTCATCGGCCGCACCACGCCGACCGGCGGAGCCGAGTTCAGCTATCTCTCCGGCATCTTCAGGATGGTCAGCGGAAGCTAGAGTTTTTTATCGCGCGACGAAATCGTCTCGCCGAAACCAAAAGCTCCAGATTCAAGACTTCGGGCAAATCCTGATCCAACGCCGCGTTTCCGCCGGGCGTGAAACTCCCGAACGCCAAAAAAAGAATGCCCCGCCACGAATGGCGGGGCCTCTTGGCTTTGGTTCCGTCGTCGTCTTGCCGTGTCCCGTCCAAGGACGGGACCAACTCAGTGCGCGAGCACCGCCAGCAGCAGCAACGCGACGATATTCGTGATCTTGATCATCGGGTTCACGGCCGGGCCGGCCGTGTCCTTGTAGGGGTCGCCGACGGTGTCGCCGGTCACGGCCGCCTTATGCGCGTCCGAGCCCTTGCCGCCGAAGTGACCGTCCTCGATGTACTTCTTGGCGTTGTCCCACGCGCCGCCACCCGACGTCATCGAGATCGCGACGAACAGGCCCGTCACGATCACGCCGAGCAACATCGCGCCAACCGCGGAGAAGGCCGCCGACTTTCCGACCGCGCCGCCGCCGGCGACGAAGTAGATCACGAAGTAGATGACGATCGGCGACAGCACCGGCAGCAGCGAGGGGATGATCATCTCCTTGATCGCGGCGCGGGTGAGAAGGTCGACCGCCTTGCCGTAATCCGGCTTGTCGGTGCCCTGCATGATGCCCGGCTTCTCGCGGAACTGACGGCGCACTTCCTCGACGATCGCGCCGGCCGCGCGGCCGACAGCGGTCATGCCCATCGCGCCGAACAGATACGGCAGCAGGCCGCCGAACAGGAGGCCGGCCACGACGTAGGGATTGTTCAGCGAGAAGTCGAGGACGACATCCTTGAAGTACGGATTGTTCGCCTTGATGAAGAATTTGAGGTCTTCATTGTAGGCGGCGAACAGCACCAGCGCGCCGAGACCGGCCGAGCCGATGGCGTAGCCCTTGGTCACCGCCTTGGTGGTGTTGCCGACGGCGTCGAGTGCGTCGGTCGACTTGCGCACTTCCTTCGGCAGGCCGGCCATTTCGGCGATGCCGCCGGCGTTGTCGGTGACCGGACCGAACGCGTCGAGCGCGACGATCATGCCGGCCAGCGCCAGCATCGTCGTCACCGCGATGGCGATGCCGAACAGACCGGCGAGGTTGTAGGTCACCAGGATGCCGGCGATGATGACGATCGCCGGAAGCGCGGTTGCCTCGAGCGAGATCGCCAGACCCTGAATGACGTTGGTGCCGTGGCCGGTGACCGAAGCCTGCGCGATCGACTTGACCGGGCGGAAGTTGGTGCCGGTGTAGTATTCCGTGATCCAGATGATCAGGCCGGTGACGACGAGACCAACCACGCCGCACAGGAACAAGGTCATGCCGGAATAGGCGACGCCCGCGATCGGGCCGAAGCCGATGAGCAGGTGGATCACCAGCGCGATGCCGACGAGCGAGAGCGCGCCGGTGGCGATCAGGCCCTTGTAGAGCGCGCCCATGATCGACTGGCTGGCGCCGAGCTTGACGAAGAAGGTGCCGACGATCGAGGTGATGATGCAGATCGCGCCGATCGCGAGCGGCAACGTCATCATCGGCATCAGCGCCGCCGAGCCGGCGAAGAAGATCGCCGCGAGCACCATGGTCGCGACCGTCGTCACCGCGTAGGTTTCGAACAGGTCGGCGGCCATGCCGGCGCAGTCGCCGACATTGTCGCCGACGTTGTCGGCGATGGTGGCCGGGTTGCGCGGATCGTCCTCGGGAATGCCGGCCTCGACCTTGCCGACGAGATCGCCGCCGACGTCGGCGCCCTTGGTGAAGATGCCGCCGCCCAACCGGGCGAAGATCGAGATCAGCGAGGCGCCGAAGCCGAGCGCGACCAGCGCGTCGACCACCGTGCGGCTATTGGGCGCCAGCTTGAGCGAACCGGTGAGGAAGCCGAAATAGAGCACGACGCCGAGCAGCGCGAGGCCGGCGACCAGGAGGCCGGTGATCGCGCCCGCCTTGAAGGCGAGCTCAAGGCCGCCGGCGAGCGACTGCGTCGCCGCCTGCGCGGTGCGCACGTTGGCGCGCACCGAGACGTTCATGCCGATGAAGCCGGCCGCGCCCGAAAGCACCGCGCCGACCAGGAAGCCGATGCCGACCAGCCAGCCGAGGAAGTAGCCGACGATGACGAAGATCACGATGCCGACGATGCCGATCGTGGTGTATTGCCGCTTGAGATAGGCTTGAGCGCCTTCGCGCACCGCCCCGGCGATTTCCTGCATGCGGGCGTTGCCCGCGTCCGCGCTCAGCACCGAGCGGATCGCCCAGATCGCGTAAACAATCGAGAGCGCGCCGGCGAGCACGATCAACCACAGCGTTATCATGAAATCAGCCCCTTATCTGACAGGTCCCCGACGCATTGATCCTTGCCAATTTTGGCAGGCGGGACGATCGGTTTACGGCACGCCCGTGTCAGTTCCGGGCGCTCCCAAAGCGGCGCGGACATTGCCAAAATCGAGCCGGACGCGCAACGGCGTTCTCCGACATTTCATGGCCTTGGAAGGTCGACTTTGTGCTATCCGAGCCGCGATTCGCAGCATGAACTTGCGCCCGACACCCCAATCGCCCGCTTTCGGGGCGCGCCGGCATGCGGTTGGGCCGCGAAGCCCCTCGCCCATCAGCGCCGCCCCGGGTCGGCGCCAGTAGCGACCGCCCGCGGTCGACGGCCGCAAGGCCGCGCTCGGCTCACCCATAATGGGATCACACGCCCCGGCCGCGGCGGCGGGCGAGTGCCTGCACCGCCAAGAGGACGAGCGCGCCGAACACCGTCGGCAGCACCAAGATGTTGACGGCGTCCCATCCCGCCGTCGCGATCAGCGCGCCCGACGACAGCGAGCCCACCACCATCGCGCCGAACACCAGAAAGTCGTTGAACGGCTGCACCACGCCGCGTTCCCACGGCTGATGGCATTCCGTCACCATGGTCGTCGCCCCGATGAAGGCGAAGTTCCAGCCGATCCCGAGCAGGACGAGAACCGCCCAGAAATGCCAGACCGTGGTGCCGGAAAGTCCGGCCACGGCGCTCAGCAGGATGAAGGCGAAGCCCGCGACGACGATCCGGTCGACGCCATGGCGCACGATCAGCGAGCCGGTGAAGAAGCTCGGCAGGTACATGGCGATGACATGCCATTGCAGGCCGAGAGCCGCGTCATTGATCGACAGGTCGCACTCGAGCATCGCCAGCGGCGCCGACGTCATCACGAGGTTCATGGTGCCGTAGCTCGCGATCCCGCTCGCGACCGCGGCGATGAAGCGCGGCTGGCGCGCGATCTCGCGCAAGGGGCGTGCCTTTCCGCTCGCGCCCATTTCCACTTGCGCCGGCGCGCGCAGCCCGGTCAGCATCAACCCCGCGAAAACCGCGAGCAGCGCCTGCGCGATGAAGGTCGGCGCGAACAGGAACGGCGGCCACAGGTCCTTGGTCTGGATGATGAGCTGCGGCCCGACGATGCCCGAGGCGACGCCGCCGACGAGCACCCACGACACCGCCTTCGGCCGGAACGCGGGCGTCGCCGAATCGGCGGCCGCGAAGCGATAGCCCTGGATCCCGGCGGCATAGAGCCCGCCGGCGAAGGCGCCGAGATTGAAGGCCAGGAACGATCCGGCGACGACGCCAATCGTGCACAGAATGCCGGTGAAGATGCCGCTGATGGTGCCGATCTGGAACGCGGCGCGGCGCCCGTAGCGCCGACCGAGCGCGCCGATCGGCAAGGTGCCGAGCCAAAGGCCGATCACATAGGCCGTCACCGGCAACGTCGCCAGCACCTTGGTCGGCGCCAGCATGGCGCCCGCGATGCCACCCGTCGCGATGAGCACGGACGCGTTGCCACCTGCCAGCGCCTGCGCGAAGGCGAGCACGACGGCATTGCGTCGCGCCAGCGCGTCGTCGAAATGGGTGGCGGCCTGGTTCAAAATGTCGTTCTCCGTGGGGCTCTCCTTGGCACGAATTCGCCGCCCAGGCGAGCCCTGTCGCCTGCGGTCGCCGTCGCCGACGCGCCGGTCGGACCGCGCTCAGAAATGGCTGAACGAGCGTGATGCGAATCGGACTTCGTCGCCGTTGGCGTCGAGAAAGCGCGCGCCCCCACCGGTGACGATCGCGCCGATGCGCGTGAGCGCGATGCCGGCCTCGGCGGCGGCCGTCATGCAGGCCGCGCTATCGGCCGGCGCAAGCGTGAAGGCGATTTCATAATCGTCGCCGCCGCTGACGAGATCGGCGAGCGTGAGGGTGCGATCGCGCGCGAGCAGCTCGATCGCGGCCTCCGACAAGGGGACGAGGTCGATCATGATCTCCGCGCCGACGCCCGACACCGCGCAGAGTTTCGCGAGATCCCCGGCAAGTCCGTCCGACACGTCGATCGCCGCGCTGGCGTGACGTTGCAGCATCGGCGCGAGCCCGACGCGCGGCCGGGGCACGCGGTAGCGATCCTCGAGATAGGCGATCGCGGCCGGCGACAGCCCCGCTTTCGCCGCGCCGGCGCGACCGAGATGAAGGCCGGCGACGGCGTCCCCGATCGTGCCGGAGACCATCACCGCGTCGCCCACGCGCGCGCCGGCGCGGCGGATCATCTTCCCGCGCGGCACATGGCCGAAGGCGGTGATCGATATCGAGACCGGTCCGGGCGTCGCCACCGTGTCGCCGCCGAGCAAGGGGCACGCGAACGCCGTCGCGTCCTCGCCGAGCGCGCGCGAGAAGGCGTCGAGCCATGCTTCGTCCGCGCCCCGCAACGCGAGCGTCATCACGAAACCGGCGGGGCGCGCGCCCTTGGCGGCAAGGTCCGAGAGATTGACGCGCAACGCCTTGCGCGCGACGGTGTCGGGCGGATCGCCGGCGCGGAAATGCACGCCCTCCACGATCGCGTCCGTGGTGACGACGAGATCGTCGCCGCTGGTGCGCAGGAAGGCGGCGTCGTCGGTCAGGTCGAGCGCGCCGGGATCGCGCGCGAGCGGGCGGAAATGCCGCGCGATCAGCGCGTCCTCGCCCGAGCCGGCCGCCGCGCGCCCCGATCCTTCATCGCTCCGGCCCATCGGCTCGCCTCATCCCTCGCCCTTGCCGAACTCCTCGCCGCGAAATTGCCGCGCGATCAGGTCGAGCACGGCGTTGACCATTCCGGTTTCCTCGCGATCGACGAAGGCGTGCGCGATGTCGACATATTCGGACACCACGACGCGCGCGGGCACGTCCTTGCGGCCGCTGAGTTCATAAGCGCCGGCGCGCATGATGGCGCGGACGATGGCGTCGATCCGCGCCAGCGGCCAGCCCCGCGCGAGCGTCTCGTCGAGGCGGCGGTCAAGCTCGGCCTGTTCGCGCACGACGCCGCCGACGATGTCGCGGAAGAAAGCTATTTCCGCCGGCCGATAGCGCTCGCCCTCGACCTCGCCGCCGATCCAATGACTCTCGAATTCGGCGAAGATGTCGTTGATCCCGGTGCGCGCGATGTCCATCTGGTAAAGCGCCTGAACGGCGGCGAGCCGCGCCGCGCCGCGCCGGTTCGCCTTGCGCCCACCGCCCGGCGGCATCTCGTCCGGTCGCGTCTCGCCCATCAATCGGCGACCAGCGCGCGCTTGGCGCGCAGCACCGCGATCGCGGCGCGCGCCGCGTCGCCGCCCTTGTCGCCCTCCGCCCGTCGCGCGCGGTGCCAAGCCTGCGCCTCGTTTTCGACGGTGAGAATGCCGTTGCCGAGCGGAACGGCGCGGGCGACGGCGAGGTCCATCAGGCCGCGCGCCGATTGCATGCTCACGATCTCGAAATGATACGTCTCGCCGCGAATGACGCAGCCGAGCGCGACCACCGCGTCGAAGCCGCAGCCGGTTTCCGTCGCGATGTCGAGCGCGATGGCGACGGTCGCCGGAATTTCGAGCGCGCCGGGAACGGTCAGCACCTCGCAGGTCGCCCCGGCATCATCGATCGCCGCGCGCGCGCCGGCGAGCAGTTCGTCGGCGATGTCGGCGTAGAAGCGCGCTTCGACCACGAGCACGCGCGTGCCCTTGAGATCGGCCTTGGCGGAAGATTGCGTGCGGCGAGGCTCGGCCATGATGCGATCCGGTCGGGGCGTCGCCGGCGAAACGGGCTCTCGGACGGCGCGACTGCCACGGACTTGTAGTCGCCCGCCGGCCGAATTCCAAGCCGACGCGCGATCTGCCGGCGCGATTATTTCATTTCCGCGAGACGGGCGGCGTAGCGCGCCATCAAGTCGATTTCGAGATTGACCCGCGTTCCCGCCCGCCATGAGTCGAGCGTGGTCACCGCCAGCGTGTGCGGGATGATGAGGACCGAAAATACGTCGTCCTCGGCGGTATTGACCGTCAGCGAAACGCCGTCGAGCGCGACCGATCCCTTGGCCGCGATGAAGCGGGCGAGCGCGCGTGGCGCCCTGAGCTCGAACCGAGCCATCCCGGGAAGGTCCTCGCGCAGCACGACCTCGGCGATGCCGTCGACATGGCCGGTGACGATGTGCCCGCCGAGTTCGTCGCCGATCTTGAGCGCCCGCTCGAGATTGAGGCGCGTGCCGACGCCCCATTCGGCGGCGGTGGTGACGCGCAGCGTCTCGGCCGCCGCGTCGACGACGTACCATGTTGCCCCGCCGTCGACGCCGGCCTCGATGACGGTGAGGCAAACGCCGTTGTGAGCGATCGACGCGCCGTCGACGATGGTCGCGCGGTCGTAGCCGCAGCGCGCGCGCAGGCGATGGAGCGCGCCCCCGCCGCGCGCCTCGACGGCTTCGATCACGCCGACGTCGGTGATGATTCCGGTGAACATGCGCCAATGCCTGTCGTCAAGAACGCGCCGCGGACGATCGGCGGCGCCTGAAGATGGTGAGCGCGTCCGCGCCCAGTTGTTCGGTTTCATCAATGCGCAATGCCGGGTCGGCCGTCAATGCGTCGAGCGGCAGCGTGTCGAGCGCCTCCACCCCGTCCGCGCCGATCGCGCCCGGGCCCCGGAACAGCCAGGCCTCGTCGACGAGGCCGGCGGCGACAAAGCCCGCCGCCACGCGCGCGCCGCCCTCCACGATCAGACGCGTGACGCCGCGCCGCGACAGTTCGGCGAGCACGGCGTCAAGGTCGAGCCGGCCCCCACCCGCCGCTACGCGCGCGACGACGACGCCCGCGCCGACGAGCGCCGCCTCGCGCGCGCGATCCGCGTCGGCGCCGGCGAAGACCCAGACCGGCGTCTCGCGCGCGGTTCGCGCCAACCTGCTTTCCACGGGCAGGCGCAGCGCGGCGTCGAGGACGACCCGCGTCGGCGAGCGGCCTTCCATCCCGGGAAGCCGGCAAGTGAGCGCGGAATCGTCGGCGAGCGCCGTGCCAATGCCGATCAGGATCGCATCGCCGCGCGCGCGCAGCAGATGGCTCCGCGCCCGCGCGATCCCGCCGGTGATCGCGACCGGCACGCGCCCGGGACCGCCGATCTTGCCGTCGGCGGAAATCGCGAGCTTGAGGATCACGTACGGACGGCCGCGCGTGACCCGCAGGATGTGGCCGGCGTGATCGCGCCGCGCGACGCTTTCGCCCTCCCCGACCGCGACCGCGATGCCGGCCGCGCGCAGGCGCGCATGGCCTCCGCCGGCGACCTCGGGGTTGGGATCGTCCATGGCCGCGACGACCCGCGCGATGCCCGCCGCGACGACGGCATCGGCGCAGGGCGGCGTCTTGCCGTGATGGGAACAGGGTTCGAGCGTGACGTAAAGCGTCGCGCCCCGCGCCGCGTCGCCCGCGCGCGCGAGCGCCTCGACCTCGGCATGAGGCCGCCCGCCGGGCTGCGTCCAGCCGCGCCCGACGACGATGCCGTCCTTGACGATCACCGCGCCGACGGCGGGGTTCGGCCACGTCGCCCCGAGATTGCGGCGGCCGAGCATCAAGGCGACATTCATGAAATGACGGTCGTCACGCGCGCGCGCGTCCGCCGGCCTCGCGCCTGGCGTCGTCGCGGCCGGATCGCTCATTTGCGCGACGCCGCGCGCGCCTCGTCGTCGGCCGACAATTCGCCGAGCACCGTCTCGAAATCCTTGGCCTCGCGGAAATTGCGATAGACGGAGGCGAACCGCACATAGGCGACGTCGTCGAGCTGGCGCAGATGCTCCATCACCATCTCGCCGATCGTCTCCGAGGAAATCTCGGCCTCGCCGAGGCTTTCGAGCTCACGCACGATCGTCGAGACCATCTTCTCGACGCGGTCGGGCTCGACCGGACGCTTGCGCAGCGAAATCTGCACGGAGCGGACGAGCTTGTCGCGATCGAACGGCACGCGGCGACCGTTGCGCTTGATCACGGTGAGTTCGCGCAGTTGCACCCGCTCGAAGGTGGTGAAGCGGAAGCCGCACGACACGCAGACGCGGCGACGCCGGATGACCGCCGAATCCTCGGACGGACGGGAGTCCTTGACCTGGGTATCGAGGCTCGAACAGCTCGGACACCGCATGCGCCGCTTCCGCCTCCCTGTTAGTCCCGATAGATCGGGAACCGCCCGGTCAATTCGCGCGCGCGCTCCTTCACCGCGGCCTCGACCAGCGGCGCGGCGCCGTCGCCCGCTTGCGCGACCGCGTTGAGCACCTCGGCGATCAACCGCCCGACCTGACGGAATTCGGCGACGCCGAAGCCGCGCGTGGTGCAGGCCGGTGTGCCCAGGCGCAGGCCCGAGGTCACGAACGGTTTCTCCGGATCGAACGGAATGCCGTTCTTGTTGCAGGTGATGCCGGCGCGGGCGAGCGCCTTTTCCGACGCGTTGCCCTTCAATCCCTTCGAGCGCAGATCGACCAGCATCAGGTGATTGTCGGTGCCACCCGAGACGATGTCGAATCCGGCCGCGCGCAGGGTCTCGGCGAGCGCCTTGGCGTTCTCGACGATGTTCCTGGCGTAGACCTTGAACTCCGGCCGCAGCGCCTCGCCGAACGCGACCGCCTTCGCCGCGATGACGTGCATCAGCGGGCCGCCCTGGAGCCCCGGGAAGATGGCCGAATCGAATTTTTTCGCCAGCGCCTCGTCATTGGTGAGAATGAGGCCGCCGCGGGGGCCGCGCAGCGATTTGTGCGTCGTCGTGGTGCTGACATGGGCATGGGGCACCGGCGAAGGGTGCACCCCGCCCGCCACGAGGCCGGCGAAGTGGGCCATGTCGACCATGAGATAGGCGCCGACCGAATCGGCGATCTCGCGGAAGCGCTTGAAGTCCCAAACGCGCGAATAGGCCGAGCCGCCGGCCACGATCAGCCTCGGCTTGACCTGCTCGGTCTGCCTGGCGATCGCGTCCATGTCGAGCATCTGGTCCTCGCGCCGCACGGTGTAGTGCACCGCGTTGAACCATTTGCCGGACATGTTGACCGGCGAGCCGTGAGTGAGATGCCCGCCGGCGGCGAGATCGAGACCCATGAACGTGTCGCCGGGCTGCAAGAGCGCCAGGAAAACCGCCTGGTTCATCTGGCTGCCGGAATTGGCCTGGACGTTGGCGAAGCACGCATCGAACAGTTTCTTGGCGCGGTCGATGGCGAGTTCCTCGGCGACGTCGACGAATTCGCAGCCGCCATAATAGCGTTTGCCCGGATAGCCTTCCGCGTATTTGTTGGTCATCACCGAGCCCTGCGCCTCGAGCACGGCGCGGCTGACGATGTTCTCCGACGCGATCAATTCGATCTCATGCCGCTGGCGGCCGAGTTCCCTGGCGATGGCGTCGGCGATCGCGGGATCGGCTTCGGCGAGCGAAGCGGTGAAGAACGACGCGTTCGAAGCGGCGGATGCGGGCGAGGAGGCGCTCATGTGTTCCAGTATTCCTGTCGACCTTGGGACCGGCGGAGATGGGTTCCGACGGCGCCTGCATTTGGCGTCCAGCGCGCGCGCTTGCCGCGAGGTCCGGTCTGATCCCCGGCATCTCCGCCCTGCCGCATTCGGCGCCAAGCGAGACGCCAACGCCACAGCAAGACATTGATTTAACTAGAGATATTTAGGACCAGCCGCTTTCCCGCCGGATCGCGCGTGTGAAGGACTCCGATCGGCTCCCGATAGCACAGGCCAAACAGGCGGCCAAGGTCCGCCGCCATTAATTGCGGTCGGGCCGGCGGCGATCTGCAAGATATGGGGCAAGGCCTGGGCCGGATTGGGGTCCGCGGGCGGTCGCACCCTCCCCCCGGAGCCTCGCGTGGCGCCGGCCGCTAGCCCCGCGTGCCGCCGGTCTTGGCGGCGAGGCCGTCGCGGCCGTAGATGTCGTCGCGGAACTGCACCACGCCGTCGGGCGTCGCCCAGGCCGTGATGTAGACCCAATAGAGCGGTACCGGCTTGGCGACGCGCGCGTCCTTGCGCTCGCCCGACTTGATGACCTCGTCGATCTCGGCGCGCGACCAGCCCGGCGTCTCGGCGAGCAGCCAGGCAACGAGCTCGCGCACGTTCTGCACGCGCATGCAGCCCGAGGAGGCGAAGCGGAAATCCTCGCCGAACAGGTTCTTGGTCGGCGTGTCGTGCATGTAGACGCCGTGCGCGCTCGGGAAATTGATGCGCATCGAGCCGAGCGAGTTCAGATCGCCGGGGTCCTGCTTGAACTTGTAGTTGACCGCCTCTTCCGAATACCAGTTGATCTGCGCCGGCGTGAGCTCGTTGTCGCGGGCGTCGAAGATCCGGATACGGTTCTTGGTCAGATAATCGGGCTCGGCCTGCATCTTCGGGATCAGGTCCTTGCGCACGATCGACACCGGCACGGTCCAGAACGGATTGAAGTTGACCTCCACGATCTTGCTCTGGATGTCCGGCGACGGCCGATCGGGCTTGCCGGCGACCGCGATGTGACGCATCACCGCGACGTCGCCCTCGATCGCCTCGATCTGCGCCGCCGGGATGTTGGCGACGACGTGGCGATGGCCGAGATTGCCGCTGAGCGTGCGCAGGCGCGCGGAATTGATCTTGAGTTGCGTCAGGCGGACATCGGCCGGCACGTCCAGCGCCTTGCGGGTCTCGCCGCGGACGATGCCGTCGGCGATCAGTCCATGCCGCAACTGGAAGCGGCGCACCGCCGCCTCGATATAGGAATCATAGATCAGCGGATTGCCCGAATCGATTTCGAGATCGCCGGCGAGCGACAGGCGCTTGCGCAGCGACTCCACCGCCGGATGCTTGTTGCCGATGCGCAGGCTTTCCACCTTCGGAAGCGTCGGCCAGCCGCCGCGCGCGACGATCGATTCGTATTGGGCGATGGCCTGCCGCGACGTTTCCGCCGTGGCCGGCGACAGCGTCGGCAGCGACGCCTTGGGCGGCTTGATCCGGCGCGAGGCCTGATCGAAACCACCGCCGAATTCGCTATTCTGGTTCTGCTCGATCAGGCTTTCGAGCGCCTCGTCCTCGGCGAGCGCCCGCCCGGCCGCGCCGACCGCGAGCGCCCCGGCGCCGATCAGGCGCAGCAGCGCGCGGCGATCAAGCGCGCGCGTCCCGAAATGCTGAATTGAAGGTCTGGCGTTCTTTCGCACGTCGGCCCTTCGCGATCGCCCGGCAACGGGAATGGCCTCTTCTAGCAGAGGGTCGGCGCGCGGATAAACAGGGAATGCGGCACAACGGCGGCGAACGACGCGACAAGGGGCGGCCCGGGGGAAATGCCCCAGGTCCGCCTGAAGTTGGGAATTGCATGACGCCACCCTCGTCGCGGCGGGCGGCGCGCCGTCGGTCAGAGCCGATAAAGGATGTGGTCGGTCCAGAACCGCTCCAGGCGCTGGAGCGACTTGTTCAGCGTGGCGAATTCCTCGGTGGAAATTCCGCCGACCTGCTCGACCGTCTTGACGTGCTTCTCGTAGAGCGCATCAACGATCCCGCGCACTTCCTGGCCCTTGGCGGTCAGGCTGATGCGGACCGAGCGCCGATCGACGCGCGAGCGCTGATGATCGAGGAAGCCCATCTCGACGAGCTTCTTGAGATTGTAGGAGACGTTGGAGCCGAGATAATAGCCGCGCGTGCGCAATTCGCCGGCGGTGAGTTCCTTGTCGCCGATGTTGTAGAGCAACAGCGCCTGCACCGCGTTGATGTCGGAGCGGCCGCGGCGATCGAATTCGTCCTTGATGACGTCAAGGAGGCGGCGGTGGAGGCGCTCGACCAGCGTCAGCGCTTCCAGATAGAGCGGCGCGACACGCGCGGCGCGCGGCTCGCGCATGGCGGGTTCAACCGCCTGAACGACGGATTTCATCATGACACTTCCCCTGTACTTCTTTTTATTCGACGGGACTTGTTGCCCCGCCTGATACCGGCAAACTACAGAGGTCGGTCTAAGATCGGCTTAAGCAACACGCTGAAGATAGCGTTTATTTGAAACGGTGAATGATTGATTGAATCCTTGATTTTCGGGCATTTCGCAACCTTCCGTTCACGACAACGCCCCGCTGTTCACGCTTCGTCGCGCCGCCCTGTCGCGTTCCAATACAGGCGGCCGAAAGCCGCGCTAAGAATTGATCAACGATGCGGGCGAAGCCTCGCGCGGCAAGTGGCGCGGCAAGGCGCGCGCATCACGGCGGACGTTCGCGCGCCGCCATCCAGGCAAATCCGAGATAGGTCGTGAGCAGCAGAAGCTCGACCAGCACGACGCCGACGCCGCCGCCATAGATCTGGGGAAACATCAACTCGATGACCGCCATCGACAGAACCGTCGTCAGCCACACCACCGCCCCCCAGGGCGTCGCCAGCCACAGGCCGACCGCGGCGACGAGTTCGATCACCGCGAAATAGACGGTCGCGGTCTGCCAACCCAGCGTCTGGCTTTCGAACGGCGCGGCGCCGCGGCCGAGAAATCCGCAGATCGCCGCCCAGTGGTAGAGCCCCTTGAACATCGCGATGACCGCCATCGCGCGCAGGAAGTAGACGAGGCGCTTGGTCCACCCCCCCTCCTCCGCCGCCGGCGTCATGCCGACGGCGTCGGGCGCGGTGTCGCGCGTGTGATCGTAGACGTTGGGCTCGCTCATCGTCGCCAATGACTAGCATGCTTTCGCGGCGGCGGGCCATACGGACGCCGTCGTGACGTTGCCGGGAAATAGTGGTAGGAACCGCCGATCATCGCACGCGCACACGCCGGAGTACCCCCGCCCATGGCGATCAAATATGGCCGCCCGATCGAACCGCGCGACGGCCCGCCGCGCGCGGCCGCCCCCGCGCTCGACCTGCGCATCCGTCCGCGCCGCAACCGCAAGACCGATTGGGCGCGTCGTCTCGTGCGCGAGCACACGCTGACGCGCGACGATCTGATCTGGCCGCTGTTCGTCATGGCCGGCGACCGCGCGCGGATGCCGATCGCCTCGATGCCCGGCGTCGAGCGTCTCTCGATCGACCAGGCCGTGCGCGAGGCGGAAAAGGCGGCGCGGCTTTCGATCCCCTGCGTCGCGCTCTTTCCCTACACCGATCCGGCGCTGCGCGACGAGCACGGCAGCGAAGCGTTCAATCCCGACAATCTCGTCAACCGCGCGGTGCGGGCGATCAAGGCGGCGGTGCCGGAAATCGGCGTGCTCTGCGACGTCGCGCTCGACCCCTACACCAGCCACGGACATGACGGGCTTCTGCGCGAGGGCGCGATCATCAACGACGAGACCGTCGCCGCGCTCACGCGCCAGGCGCTGGTCGAGGCCGAGGCCGGCTGCGACATCATCGCGCCCTCGGACATGATGGACGGGCGGGTCGGAGCCATCCGCGTCGCGCTCGACGAAGCGGGCTACACCGAGGTGCAGATCATGGCCTACGCGGCAAAATACGCCTCGGCGTTCTACGGTCCGTTCCGCGACGCGGTCGGCTCGGCGGCGACGCTGACCGGCGACAAGCGCACCTACCAGATGGATCCGGCCAATTCCGACGAGGCGCTGCGCGAGGTCGAGCTCGACCTCGCCGAGGGCGCCGACATGGTCATGGTCAAGCCGGGCCTGCCATATCTCGACATTATCCGCCGCGTGAAGGACACGTTCGGGGCGCCGACCTTCGCCTACCAGGTGTCCGGCGAATACGCGATGATCATGGCGGCGGCCGGCAACGGCTGGCTCGACGCCGACCGGGCGATGATGGAAAGCATGATCGCCTTCAAGCGCGCCGGCGCCGACGGCATCCTGACCTATTTCGCCCCGCGCGTGGCCGAACGCCTCGCCGCCGGCGGGTGAACGCGCGACAGCAAGCGCGCGCGCGAATTCGTTCGCGGGGATTCGCGCGAGAAATTCGTTCGCGTAAGATTCATTCGCATTACAAGAATCGGATGCAAAGAGCGGCCGGCGCCACACTTGCGCCGGGGCGGGACGATCTCCATCTGCACGCTTGACGCCCCGGACGGGTGCCTTCCGCGCGCCCGGCCTTCGTCCGCCAGGCCCGCGTGAGCGGCCGCATGAATGTCACGGAGCCGCCCCATGTCCGACACCTCGTCGAACGGCAACCCTCGGATCGGCAATTCCAGCGAGGGATTTCGCCCGCACGTCTACGACCCAGTCCTGCAGCCCGAGCTCTTCGACGGCCTGCTGGCGCGGCGCATGGTCGCGTTCCTGATCGATCTCGTCGTCATCGCCACCCCGGTGGTGCTGTCGACGATCTTCATCGCGTTTTTCGGCCTCATCACTTTCGGCCTCGGCTGGGCGCTGTTCTGGCTGATCTCGCCGGGCACGATCATCTGGGCGCTGGCCTATTACGGCATGACCTTCGGCGGGCCGAACTCGGCGACCGTCGGCATGCGGGTGATGGATCTGGAAATGCGCACCTGGTACGGCGCGCCGTCCTATTTCGTTCTGGGCGCGGTACACGCGGTGCTGTTCTGGATTTCGATTTCGGTCCTGTCGCCGCTGGTGCTGCTCGTCGGCCTGTTCAACGGGCGCAAGCGCCTGCTGCACGACATGCTCGTCGGCACGGTGGTCATCAACAACGCGACGCGCGCCCAGGTGCTGCGGGCGCGCCATTCGGCCTGACCCGTCGCCCATCCAAGGCCATGATCGCGCGCAGGAATCACGCGGCGGGAATCGCGCGGCGATAATCATGTGATCCGCGGCATCCGGCGCGTTGACGCCGGGGCGCGCCGGCGCGATGCTTGATCGCCGGAACAGGCGGCGAGGATGATCATCGGCCGCCGGGGCGTGAAGGCGACGGCTACATGACGCAACACTCGCGCGATACTCCCCAATTCTATCTCACGGCGCCGTCGCCGTGCCCCTATCTGCCCGATCGCAATGAACGCAAGGTCTTCACCCATCTCGTCGGCGACCGCGCCGGCGAGCTGAATGATCTCCTGACCCATGGCGGTTTCCGGCGCAGCCAGTCGATCGCCTATCGGCCGGCTTGCGACCTGTGCCGCGCCTGCGTCTCGGTGCGGGTCGTCGCGAGCGAATTCCGCGCCACCCGCGGCCTGCGCCGCGTGCTCGCCCGCAACGCCGACATCCTCGCCGAGCAGCGCGCGGCCGTGCCCACCTCGGAGCAATATTCGGTGTTCCGCGCCTATCTCGACCAACGCCATCACGACGGCGGCATGGCCGACATGACCGTGCTCGATTATGCGATGATGGTGGAGGACAGCCACGTCGACACGCGCATCGTCGAATACCGCCGGCGCGATCCGGACGAGCCGCGTGGCAAGCTGGTGGGCGTGGCGCTGACCGACATTCTCAGCGACGGTCTGTCGATGGTCTATTCGTTCTTCGAGCCGGACGAGGCGGCGCGCTCGCTCGGCACCTTCATGGTGCTCGATCACATCGCGCGGGCGCGGCGCATGGGCCTGCCCCATGTCTATCTCGGCTACTGGATCGAGGACTCGCGCAAGATGGGCTACAAGAGCCGCTTCCTGCCGCAGCAGCGCCTGCTCGCCAGCGGCTGGGTGCGGTTCGGCGGCAACAATCCGACCGAGCCGCAGGACTGAGCCCCACCGGACCGGCCGCCCTCACCCGGCGATCACATCGGCGACGAGCTTGAGGTTGAGCGCGACGATCACGCCCGCGATGGCGATGGCCACCGCCGTCAGCCAGCGCGGCGCGACGAAGGCGCCCATCTTGGCGCGGCTGGCGGTGAACATCACCAGCGGAATGACGGCGAAGGGCAGTTGCAGGCTCAGGACCACCTGGCTGAAGATCAGGAGATCGGCCGCGCCCTTGCGCCCCGCCCACACTGTCACCACGGCGGCCGGCACGATGGCGATCGCGCGCGTCACCATGCGCCGCAGCCACGGCCGCAGGCGGATGGCGACGAAGCCCTCCATCACCACCTGTCCCGACAGCGTCGCCGTCACCGTCGAGTTCAGCCCGCAGGCGATCAGCGCCACGGCGAACAGCGTCGGCGCCAGCGTCGAGCCGAGCATGGGCGCCAGGAACCGGTGCGCCTGGTCGAGCTCGGCGATGTCGGTCTGCCCGGCCTTGTGGAACGTCGCCGCGGCCAGGATCAGGATCGAGGCGTTGATGGCGAGCGCCATCGTCAAGGCGAGCGTGGAATCGATCGTGGAAAACAGGATCGCCTCGCGCTTGGCGCGCGCGCTCTCGCCATAGGCGCGCGTGCGCACCAGCGCCGAATGCAGATAGAGATTATGCGGCATCACGGTCGCGCCGAGAATGCCGAGGGCGAGATAGAGCTTGTCGCGGTCGGTCAGGATGTCGACGCTCGGCGTGAAGCCGCGGATCACGGCGCCCCAATCCGGATCGGCCATGGCGATCTGCGCGGCGAAGCACGCGGCGATGACCGCGAGCAGCGCGACGACGAAGGTCTCCACCCAGCGAAAGCCGAGCGATTGCATCGCCAGCACGATGAAAACGTCGGCGGCGGTGATGATCACGCCGAGTTCGAGCGGGATGCCGAACAAGAGATTGATCCCGATCGCCGTGCCGATCACCTCGGCGAGGTCGGTCGCGGCGATCGCGATCTCGGCGAGTATCCACAGCGGAACGGACACGAAGCGCGGAAAAGCGTCGCGGCAGGCCTGCGCGAGATCGCGCCCGGCACCGACGCCAAGCCGCGCGCTCAGGGATTGCAGCACCACCGCCATCAGGTTCGAAATCAGCGCGACCGCCAGAAGCAGGAAGCCGAATTTCGCGCCGGCCGACAGCGACGTCGCCCAGTTGCCCGGGTCCATGTAGCCGACCGCGACCAGATATCCCGGCCCCATGAAGGCGGCGAGCTTGCGCCAGAACGAACCCCGCCGCGGCGTCGCGACCGATCCGGCGCTTTCCGGCAAGGACGGGCCGGAGGCCGGCAGCCGCCACCCGCCCGCCGACACATCGGCCACGCCCACGGGCAGGCTCGCCGCGATGGCGCGGGCCTGAACTGGAATGGCTGTGCCGGTCTGGCTCATCATGCGTGAACCGAATTGGTTGCCAGGGTTGAGACGAGCGCGCGGTAACGACGGTCAGGACGCCAGCGCCCGGAAGCGGGAAGTCCGGTTTGGCCAAATCGGCTTCGGCTAAGTCGGCCTCGGCTAAGTCGGCTTCGCTAAGTCGGCTTCGCTAAGTCGGCTTCGCTAAGTCGGCTTCGCTAAGTCGGCCTCGGCTAAGTCGGCTTCGCTAAGTTGGCGTCAGCGAACACCGCTCGGACGAAGTCGGTTCGGACGAAGTCGGTTCGGACGAAGTCGGTTCGGACGAAGTCGGTTGGGGATTCCCGATCCAACAGCGCTGATGGAGAAATATACTCTGTTGCGAGTTATTGTCAATAAAATAATACAACCCACAACAAACAGAATGCAACTTAAATGCGCGCTCTGGTTGATCTCTTAATCATAAGATCGAGATTTTTAATTTAAGCAATTGAAATATCGAAATATAATTCCTCAGAAAGAGCTTTCCTTGCATCAAGCCTCACGCGTCGGCCCGCCGCGCGGCACGCAGCCGGTAGCGCGCCCGCGCGGAGTCTTTCTGGGCATGGCCCTATTCCGGGATGCGTCCGAAGCGGTTCGATTTCGGGAAGCCCCTCGGCGCAAGGCGGCCGGCGTCGGCGCGGTTGCCGCGCCATTCGGCGAGCTCGCGCCACGAGGCCGTGAATTCGCGGCCGGCCGAATCCTTCCAGCCGAGCCCCTCCTTGCCCGTGAACACCGCCACGTCGGAAAGCCCGCCGCCCTTGTAGCGTTGCAGCCTCACGCCGCGCCCGCGCGCCATTTCCGGCACCTGGTCGAGCGGGAAGATGACCATCTTGCGATTGTCGCCGATCGCGGCCACTTGATCGCCCGCGACGACGCATAGCGCGCGCGCCTCGTTCGGCGGCGCGACGTTGAGGACCTGCTTGCCCTTGCGCGTATTGGCGACGCAGTCCTCTTCCCTGACGACGAAGCCCTGCCCGTCGCGGCTCGCCACCAGGAACTTGCGCCCGCCTTTGTTCACGAACAGCGAGACGATGTCGGCGTCCTGCTCCATGTCGATGAACATGCGGATCGGCTCGCCATGGCCGCGCCCGCCGGGAAGCTTCGCCGCGTCGAGCGTATAGAAACGCCCGTTGGTCGCGAACAGCAGCAGCTTCGACGTGGTCTCGGCGTGGAACGCGAAGCCGAGCCTGTCGTCGGCCTTGAAGGCGAGATTGGAGAGGTCCTCGACCTGTCCCTTGAGCGTGCGCACCCAGCCCTTTTCCGACACCACGACCGTGATCGGCTCGCGCTCGACCAAGGCCTCCTCGATCGCGGCGAGATCGTGCTCGGGCGCCTCGGCGAAACTCGTGCGCCGCTTGCCGAGCGCGGTCTTCGGGCCAAAGGCGTCGCGCACGGCGCGGACTTCCTCGGCGACCTTCTTCCACTGTTCGGTCTCGGAGGCGAGCAGCGCCTTGAGTCCCTTGAGCTCGACGCGCAGCGCCTTGTCCTCGGCGCGAATTTCCATCTCCTCCAGCTTGCGCAGATTGCGCAGGCGCATGTTGAGGATGGCGTCGGCCTGGATGTCGGTGAGCTTGAAGGTCTTGATCAGCACCGGCTTGGGCTCGTCCTCGGTGCGGATGATCTTGATCACCTTGTCGAGGTTGAGATAGGCGACGAGAAAACCGCCGAGCACTTCCAGCCGATGCTCGATCCGCTCGCGCCGGTGCCGGGCGCGGCGGATCAGCACGTCGCGGCGATGGTCGAGCCATTCGCGCAGCGCCTCGGCGAGCCCGATCACCTTCGGCACGCGCCCCTTGACGAGCACGTTCATGTTGAACTGAACGCGGCTTTCCAGCTCGGTGAGCTTGAACAGCGATTCCATCATCAACGCGGGATCGACCGCGCGCGATTTCGGCTCGATCACGACGCGGATGTCCTCGGCCGATTCATCGCGGATGTCGGCGACCAGCGGCAGCTTGCGCTCGTTCAACAGCTCGGCGATCTTCTCGATCAGCCGCGACTTCTGCACCAGCCAGGGAATTTCGGTGACGACCACCACCCAGGTGCCGCGCGCGCCCTCCTCCTGATGCCAGCGCGCCCGCACGCGGAAACCGCCGCGCCCGCTGGTGTAGGCCTCCGCGATCGTCTCGCGTGGATCGACGATGATGCCGCCGGTCGGGAAATCCGGTCCCTTGACGTATTTCATCAACCCGGTCGACTTCGTCCCCGGCTTGTCGATGAGATGAAGCGCGGCGTCGCACAGCTCGGCGGCGTTGTGCGGCGGGATCGAGGTCGCCATGCCGACGGCGATGCCCTGCGCGCCGTTGGCGAGCAGGTTGGGGAACGCCGCCGGCAGCACCGCGGGTTCTTCGCTCTGGCCGTCGTAATTGGGGCGGAAGTCGACCGCGTCCTCGTCGATGCCGTCGATCAGCAGACGCGCGACGTCGGTCATGCGCGCCTCTGTGTAGCGATAGGCGGCGGCCGAGTCGCCGTCGATGTTGCCGAAATTGCCCTGCCCGTCGACCAGCGGATAACGCGAGGAGAAATCCTGGGCCAGCCGCACCAGCGCGTCGTAGATCGCCTGGTCGCCATGGGGATGGAACGAGCCCATCACGTCGCCGACGATCTTGGCGGATTTCTTGAACGCGCCGCCGGGGTCGAGGCGCAACAGCCGCATGCCGTAGAGGATACGGCGGTGAACCGGCTTGAGTCCGTCGCGCGCGTCCGGCAGCGCCCGATGCATGATGGTCGAGAGCGCGTAAGCGAGATACCGCTCTTCCAGCGCGTCGCGCAGCGCGACCTCGTGGATCTCGGCCGGTTCCGGGGGAATCAGTCGTTTGCCCATAAGACCCGGTTAACTGGTGGCGAATAAATGAACAAGCGATGAATGATCCAGCCATCAAGTGTTCCAATTCGTCGTGTCTAAGTGATGGCGCAAGAATGACTTGCGGCAGTCGGCGATGAGGCGCCGCCCGCGCGGGCGGGCCTTGAATCAACCGGCTGCTGGATCCCGAATGACGGAGGAATGTGAATGCGTCGTTTCATCCTCGCCGCGATCGCGGCGACGACGGTGGCCGGAGCCGGACTTCTCGCCGCCGCCCCCGCCCAGGCCCTCTCGCTGCCCGGCGCCGCCGCCCTGGCCACGACCGAAAACGGCATGGCCCACGACGTCCGCCTGGTCTGCGAGCGGACCTGGAACGGCTACAACTGGGTGCGCCGCTGCTGGCGAACCGGCCCGCGCTATTACTACGGACCGCGCCGGTTCCATCGTCCGCCGGTGCGCTTCTACTGATACGCGTCCCGCGGCGCGACATCGTCGCGCGGCGCTGGATACGGAACACGGCGTCGCGGAGAGTCGCGCTCGCGCGAGGACGGGTCGGACCAAGGTCCGGCCCGTCTTGTTTTTCACGCGGCTCGCCGATGCGGCGTGTTCGCGCGGGGCGTCCGCGCCGAACGATTCGTCACGCGATCGGATCGCGTGAGCGCATCACCGCGTCGATGAAGCTCTGGCGCGCCACCGGCTCGTTCAGGCCGCGCGGCTGGTACACGTGGCGGTTCAGAAAGAACTCGGTGAGCGCGAAGCCGTCGCGCAGATCGGTATCGGAAATTCGCGAATCCGGCCCGTCATCCGGCGGCGCCTCGCTCTCGCGCAGCAATGGCGGCAACCGCAACAGCCGGTCGCGCCACGCCTCGCCGGCCGCGCGCGACACCGCCCGGCCCGACTTCGGCGACACATAGACGAGGTCCTCGCCCACCCCCGTCGCGGCGCAGCGGTCGAGTTCGAGGCCGAAGCCGAGTTCGGCGAGCAGCATCGTCTCGAAGCGGATGACGGCGGCGGCCGCCTCGCGCGGGTCGTTGAGATGATCGAGAATGGCCTCCATCATTTGATAGATCGCCTCGTGCGGGTCGCGTTCGGGCAGGAGCCGCGCGAGCCCGGCCAGATGGGTCGCCGCGAACAGCGCGTGCGGCAGCGCGAGCAGCATGGAGGCCCGCGGCACCAGCCCTTCGACGACGAAATTGCCGAGGTGCTCGTCGAGCCGCGCCCGCCACACCGCGCGCAGCGAATTGCCCGGCTGCAGGACGGGACGCAGCCGCGTCCCCGCGCCGCCGCGCACGAGGCCGAGATGGCGGCCATGCGCGCGCGTCAGCAATTCGACAATGGCGTTGGCCTCGCCGTGACGGCGAACGCCGAGAACGATGCCTTCGTCGGTCCATTCCATCGCCGGTTCGTCCCTCGCGCGTTCACGCGCGCGTCCCTTCGCGGACGGTCAAGCGCCCATCCCCTCGCCCCGCCCCGGCGGAATCGGAGAGGTGTCGCGCGCATTGTCGGCCCGCTTGCCTTGCCCGGCAACGGCGGGGCGCGCCCGGCCGCGCGCTATTCGCGGGGAAATTCCAGGCCCATCTCGCGATAGCGTTCGGGATCGTCGCCCCAGCCCTCGCGCACCTTGACGAACAGGAAGAGATGCACCGGCGCGCCGACGATCTCGGCGAGTTCGGCGCGCGCCGCGGCACCGATCGCCTTGATCGTCTGGCCGCCCTTGCCGAGCACGATCTTGCGCTGGCTTTCGCGCTCGACATAGATCGTCTGCTCGATGCGCGCCGCGCCGCCCTTCATCTCCTTCCAGCTCTCGGTTTCGACCGTCGACTGATAGGGCAGCTCCTGATGCAGCGCGTTGTAGATCTTCTCGCGCGTGATCTCGGCGGCGAGATGGCGCATCGGCACGTCCGACATCTGGTCGGCCGGGTAGAGGAACGGGCCGGGCGGCAGCATCCGCGCCAGCGCGCGGCGCAGGTCGGCGACGCCGTCGCCGGTCAGCGCCGAGACCATGAAGGTTTCGGCGAAGGCGACGCGCTCGTTCGCGGCCTTGGCGAGCGCGAGCAGGCTGTCGCGTTGAACGAGATCGACCTTGTTCAGGATGAGCAGCTTGGGCCGCGCGACGCCGGAAAGGCGCGCGAGGATGGCGTCGGCCTCCTCGTCGATCCCCTTGCGCGCGTCGAGCAGCACGCAGACGATGTCGGCGTCGTGCGCCCCGCTCCAGGCGGTGGCGACCATGGCGCGGTCGAGCCGGCGACGCGGCGCGAAGATGCCGGGCGTGTCGACCAGAATGATCTGGGCGTCGTCCTCGATCACGAGCCCGCGAATGAGCGCGCGCGTGGTCTGCACCTTGCGCGAGACGATCGTCACCTTCGAGCCGACCAACGCGTTGACCAGCGTCGACTTGCCGGCGTTGGGCGCGCCGATCAGCGCGACGAAGCCGCAGCGCGTGGCGGGGGGGCCGGTGTCGCGCGGCGCCTCAGACATCGGCCGAAGGGCCCGTCACCCCCTCGCGTTCGAGCATCGCCTTGGCGGCGGCTTTCTCCGCGGCGCGCTTGCTGCCGCCGTCGCCGTCGGCCGGCGCCAGGCCCGGGAGTTCGACCGCGACGCGAAAGCGCGGATTGTGATGCGGGCCGCTGCGGTCGATCTCGCGATAGACCGGCGTCGGCAGGCCCCGCCCCTGGGCCCATTCCTGCAGCACCGTCTTGGGATCGCGCAAGGCGCGCATCGGCCGGCGCAGGCGCGGCCCCCAAAGCCGCCCGACCACGTCGGCGGCCGCGCCATGCCCGCCGTCGAGATAGATCGCGCCGATCACCGCCTCGCACACGTCGCCGAGAATCGCGCGGCGCAGGCGCTCGTCCGCCCCCGCGCCGACACCGCCGACCTTGACCGCCGCGTCGAGCCCGATCGAACTCGCGACATCGGCGCAGGTCTCCTTGCGCACGAGGTCGGCCAGGCGCTTGGACAATTCGCCCTCGTCGGCCTCGGGAAAGGCGCGATAGAGCATGTCGGAGACGATCAGGCCGAGCACGTGGTCGCCGAGGAATTCGAGACGCTGATAGCTGTCGGCGCGACGCGAGGTCGCCTTTAGCGACGACACGTGCGTCAGCGCGTTGATCAACAGCGTTTCGTCGGTGAAGACGTAGCCGAGGTTGCGCTCCGCCAGGCGCGGATCGGCGGGCGCGGCGGCGGCCTTGGGCTTGCGCGTCATCTCACGATCGTCATCTGACGATGGAAAACAGCCTGCCCCAGCGCACCGCGAGCGGCCAGCGCCACACCTGCCAGGCCTGTTCGCCCTCGGCGATGGAGAAGAAGATGAGCTGGGCGCGACCGATCAGATTATCGAGCGGCACGTAGCCGACGGCCGGCAACACGCGGCTGTCGGTCGAATTGTCGCGGTTGTCGCCCATCATGAAGAGATGCCCGGCGGGAACGGTGTAGACCGGAGTGTTGTCGTAGAAGCCATTGTCGACGCAATCGAGCGTGAAATAGCTCACCCCGTTCGGCAGCGTCTCGCGCCACCGCTTCACCCTGGCGATGGCCTCCGATCCGCACGGATCCTCGCCGATGAAATCTTCCACCCGCTCACGCTTGACCGGCTGTTCGTTGATGTGGAGCAGGCCGTCCCGCATCTGGATGCGGTCGCCGGGCAGGCCGATCACGCGCTTGATGTAATCGGTGGTGTCGTCCTTGGGCAGGCGGAACACCGCGATGTCGCCGCGCTCGGGCACGGCGCCCCAGATCCGGCCGCCGAACAGGTTGGGCGAAAACGGAATCGAATAGCGGCTGTAGCCGTAGGAGAATTTCGACACGAACAGATAGTCGCCGACGAGCAGCGTCCCCTTCATCGATCCGGACGGGATGTTGAAGGGCTGGAACAGAAAGGTGCGGATGACCATGGCGATGATGAGCGCATGAACGATGACCTTGAGCGTTTCGGCGAAGCCGCTCTCGTGCTTGGTCCCTGATGTCGTGCTCATCGCTGATGCGGCCTCGTCTCGCGCGGCGTCGGGCATGGGACGACACCGGGCATCGTGAAAGTTCCTGTCGAGGATCGAAGGGCGGGGCCCAAGGCCCATGCGCCGCGCTTCTTACCCCATGATCCGGCAAAGGGAAATCGCCATCGGCACCCGCGTGGCGCGGAGCGCGGGCCCCCTCTCCGGCACGGGCCTAATTTCCGCCTTTTTCGGCCGAACATGCCGCCGGCACGCGCGGCAAAGGCCGATCCACCGAAAGAAACGGACGATCGCGGCGTTTTCGGACCCCCGCCCTCGCCCGCGGTAAAACGCGCGGCCCCCGGCTTCCGGTTACCTCCCGCCGAGCGGCGCGACAGCCGAAATGATGACAAAGGCCTGAGCGATCGGCCAATCGTCGGTGATCGTCAGGTCGATCCGCGCCTCGAACCCTTCGGGTGTCAGCTCCCGCAGCCGCGCCAGCGCCCCGCCGGTGAGCTCAACGGTCGGCCGCCCGCCGGTGAGGTTGACGACGCCCATGTCGCGCCACCAGACGCCCCGGCGTAAGCCGGTGCCGAGCGCCTTGGAGCAGGCCTCCTTGGCGGCGAAACGCTTGGCATAGGTCGCGACCCTGACCTCGGGCCGCGAGGCGCGGCGCTCCGCGCGCGCGCGCTCGGTGTCGGTGAAAATGCGCGCCAGGAATCGCTCGCCATGGCGTTCCATCACCCGCGCGACGCGGCGGATATCGATGATGTCGGAGCCGATTCCGAGAATCATGAGGCGGCCTTCCGGCCCCGCTCCATCGCCGCCCGCATCTGGCGGACGGTTTCCGCGAGCCCCACGAACAGCGCCTCGCCCATCATGTAGTGGCCGATATTGAGCTCGACGATCTGCGGCAGGGAGGAAATCTTCTCCGCCGTCGCGTAGTCGAGGCCATGGCCGGCGTGAACCTCAAGGCCGGCGGCGCGCGCATGGGCCGCGCCCTCCACGATCCTGCGCCATTCGGCCGCGGCAACCTCGGCCCGCCGGTGGACGACGGCCTCGCACCACGCGCCGGTATGGATTTCGATCGCCGGCGCCTTGACCGCGACGGCCGCGTCGATCTGTCGCCGGTCGGCGGAGATGAACAGCGACGCCCGCGTCCCCGCCTCGGTCAACGTCGCGGTCACGCGCGCGATCGCCTCGCGCTGGCCGATCACGTCGAGCCCGCCCTCGGTCGTCAATTCCTCGCGCCGCTCGGGAACGAGGCAGGCCGCGTGCGGCCGCAGCGCCGAGGCGATGCGCGCCATTTCCTCGGTCGCCGCCATCTCGAAATTGAGCGGGACGGAGATCGTCGCCTTCAGCCGCTCCATATCGCCGTCGCGGATGTGGCGCCGGTCCTCGCGCAGATGCGCGGTGATGCCGTCGGCGCCCGCCTCGATCGCGGCGAGGGCGGCGCGCACGGGATCGGGATGCGTCCCGCCGCGGGCGTTGCGCAGCGTGGCGACGTGATCGATGTTGACGCCGAGGCGTATCGGAGCGGGGGATGGCATCGCCGAACCTGACTGTCGAGATCACCGTCGCGACCGGCCGCGACGGAGGCGTGAAGGTAGCGCCTATCCGTTGACCCGTTCAACCCGGGCGACGACGGGTTTGGCCCGCAACTGCGCGATGATGGCGTTGAGGTGCTTGAGGTCGTAGACCTCCAGATCGATCATCAGTTCGGTGAAGTCGGCCGCCTTTCGCATCATGCGGATATTGTCGATGTTGCCGTCGTGCTGGGCGATGACGGCGGCGACCTGCGCCAGACTGCCCGGCTCGTTGACCTGCTGGATCACCAGGCGCGCGGGAAAGCGCTGCGCCGTGGTTTCGTCGATGTCCCAGCGCACGTCGAGCCAGCGCAGCGGCTCGTCCTCGAAATCCTTCAGCGCCGGCGACTGGATCGGATAGATGGTGATGCCCTCGCCCGGCGTGACGATGCCGACGATGCGGTCGCCCGGCACGGCGCCGCCGTTCGGCGCGAAGCGGACCGGCAGGTCGCTGTTGGTGCCACGAATGGGAATGGCGGCGTCCGAGGAGACCTGCGGGGTCTTGAACATCAGCGAGCGGCCCTTTTTCAGGCCGAACCAGCCGGTCTCGATCCCTTTGACCGAGCCCTGCTGCGCGCGTTCCTCGCGGTAATCGGGATACATCGCCCGCGCGACGTCGGAGGCCTTGATCTCGGAACGGCCTACCGCGGCGAACACCTCCTCGATCGAGGCGCGCGCCAGGCGCGGCAGCGCTCCCTTGAGCACCTCGTCGCTGAATTCCATTTTGGCGCGCTCGAACAACCGCTCGACGATGCGCCGCCCGAGCCCCGCATATTGATCGCGGATGGCGGTGCGGGTGGCCCGGCGAATCGCCGCGCGCGCCTTGCCGGTGACCGCGAGCGATTCCCAGGCCGCCGGCGGCGCCGATTGGGCGCGCGAGGTCATGACCTCGACCTGGTCGCCGTTCTGCAATTCGGAGGCCAGCGGCGCGAACTTGCCGTTGATCTTGCAGCCGACCGCGCTGTTGCCGACATCGGTGTGAACGGCATAGGCGAAGTCGATGGCGTTGGCCCGGCGCGGCAGCGCGATCAGCTTGCCCTTGGGCGTGAAGCAGAACACCTGATCGTGGAACAGCTCAAGCTTGGTGTGTTCGAGGAACTCCTCCGGGTTCGACCCTTCCGCCAGCACCTCGATCGTGCGCCGCAGCCAAGCATAGGCCTTCGATTCCTGCTTGAGCAGTTCGGTCGGCGACTGGACGCGGTCCTTGTAGAGCGCGTGCGCGGCGATGCCGTATTCGGCGATCTGGTCCATCTCCTCGGTGCGGATCTGAAGCTCGACGCGCTGCTTGCCCGGACCGATCACGGTGGTGTGCAGCGAGCGGTAATCGTTCTGCTTCGGCGTCGAGATGTAGTCCTTGAAGCGTCCCGGCACCACCGGCCAGGTCGTGTGCACCACGCCGAGCGCGCGATAGCATTCCTCGACCGTGCGCACGACGATGCGGAAACCGAAAATATCGGAGAGCTGCTCGAAGCCGATCGACTTGCGCTCCATCTTGTTCCAGATCGAATAGGCGCGCTTGCGCCGCCCGCGCACATTGGCGACGATGCCGTTGCCGGCGAGATTGGCGGTGAGCTGGGACTCGATCTCCGCGATCAGGTTGCGGTTGCGCTCGGCGATCGACATCAGCCGGCTGAGGACGACGTTGAACGCTTCCGGGTTGAGTTCGCGGAAGGCCAGGTTCTCCAGCTCCTCGCGCATCTCGTGCATGCCCATGCGGCCGGCAAGCGGCGCGTAGATGTCGAGCGTCTCCTCGGCGATGCGCCGGCGCGAGGCCGAGGGCACGAATTCGAGCGTGCGCATGTTGTGCAGCCGGTCGGCGAGCTTGACCAGGAGCACGCGCACGTCGGCGGCGATGGCGAGCAGCAGCTTGCGCAGATTTTCGGCCTGCTTGGCCTCGCGCGAGACCAGGTCGAGCTTGCTCAGCTTGGTCAGGCCCTCGACCAGCGCGCCGATGTCGGCGCCGAAGAGCTGATCGATTTCGGCGCGGGTGGCGTGGGTATCTTCGATGGTGTCGTGGAGAAGCGCGGCCGCGATGGTGGCGTCGTCGAGCTTGAGGTCGGTCAGAATCGCGGCGACCTCAAGCGGATGCGAGAAATACGGATCGCCCGAGGCGCGCGTCTGCTCGCCATGGGCCATCATGGCGTAGACATAGGCCCGGTTGAGCAGACCCTCGTCGGTCGCCGGGTTATAGGCCCTGACCTTCTCGACGAGATCGTATTGGCGGATCATCCCCGAACGCGCCGGCCGCGCCTTTTGCGTGTCGCCCGGAGATACCGGCGGCGCGACAACCTCGGCCGGCATGGCCACGACCGGATCGGCGGGCGCGGCGACGCCGGCACCGGCCGATGCCTCGAATTGCTGGGTCTTTCGACGCCAATAGACCATTCGGCAATGTCCGCTCGCGCGGGCGCCAGGCCCCACGCCTTCCATGCTCAACATATCATGTGAAATCCCGGATTCCGCAATCGGTTCACGGGCATGGTGAAAAAAGAAGGTCCGGCGCGGCGGCCGGACCTGATCCTTCGGATTTGAAGCTTTTTCCGGCCGACCATCGGTTCGGCGGGCGCGGGCCCTATCGCCGAGCTTGGAAGCCAAGCCGGAGGCCGGCTTGGGCGGCGAATTGGGGCCAGGAATTTGGCCGGGAAATCGGACCGAGAGCTTGGACCGAGAGCTCGGATCGGGAGCTTGGACCAGTCCCGGGAATACGCCGGCGGCCGGCCGCGCCCGGTCTTCCGCGTCCTATTCGTCTTCCTCGGGCTGCTCTTCCGGCGGGGTGAGCCCTTCGAGGCCACGAAGCAGCTCTTCCTCGGTCATGCGCTCGGCCGCGACTTCCGTATCGTCGGCGTCGACCGTCCCGCCGCCCGCGCCGATCAGCGGGACCGCTTCCGGCTCCGGCTCGTCGACCTCGACGTATTTCTGCAGCGAATGGACCAGTTCCTCGCGCAGGTCTTCCGGCGCGATGGTAACATCAGCGATTTCACGCAAAGCAACGACCGGGTTCTTGTCATTGTCCCGATCGACGGTTATCGGCGAACCGGAGGAGATCATCCGGGCGCGATGCGCCGCCAGCAGCACCAGGTCGAAGCGGTTGTCGACCTTGTCGATGCAGTCCTCAACCGTGACGCGAGCCATCGGCTGTCACTCCTAATTGATTGGTGGGAAACGGAATAGAACAGGTACGTATATTCCGGCGGCCTATTTCGCAAGCATAAAACGTCGATCGAGAGTGACACGATGTCACCAAACAACCCTGATTGAATGAGTTCGGCCGGAGGCGATAATGATCAAATCGCACCCGAACACGCCGGCGAAGCAACGCATGACGGATAGTCGGTAGGAATACTGAACAATCGGAAAGATTTCGTCATTTTTTATTGCAATGGAAATCCGAAGACGTAATAAGTGCGCGATTGACCTGTGATTTTGAATTTTGCGCTTTGTCCAACTCGTTATCAGAGAAAAACGCCAAAAAGGGACGAGCTATGACTCCATCGTCGAACAAAATGGCATTATTCATCGACGGCGCGAATCTCTACGCCACCGCCAAGACGCTCGGATTCGATATTGATTACAAGCGGCTGCTGCGTGAATTCCACAGCCGCGGCTCGCTTCTGCGGGCCTTCTATTACACCGCGATCATCGAGGACCAGGAATACTCGTCGATTCGGCCGCTGATCGACTGGCTCGACTACAACGGCTACACCGTCGTCACCAAGGCGACCAAGGAATTCGTCGACCAGATGGGCCGCCGCAAGGTCAAGGGCAACATGGATATCGAGCTCGCCGTCGACGCCATGGAACTCGCGCCCAGCATCGATCAGATGGTGCTGTTTTCGGGCGACGGCGACTTCCGCTCGCTGGTCGAGGCCGTTCAGCGCCGCGGCGTGCGCGTCACGGTCGTCTCCACGATCTCCACGCAGCCGCCGATGGTGGCCGACGAATTGCGCCGCCAGGCCGACGTCTTTATTGACTTGAGCGAGTTGCAGTCGAAGATCGGGCGCGATCCGGCCGAGCGGGCCGAGCGCGTGAACCGCGACATTCGCGGGACGCCGCAGTTCCTCCAGCGCGGCGTGGCGAGCCGCGGCGATGAAGAAGAATTCGAGGACCGATAACAAGGAATCGAAGCCGCGCGTGTCGCCTCCGGCGGAGGCGGAGCCCGCCTTCGATTGCGCCCTCTGTCCGCGCCTCGTCGCATTCCGGGAAAAATCCCGAGCCCGCGAGCCGGCGTGGTTCAACGCGCCGGTTCCCTCCTTCGGCGCGCGCGCGGCGCGCCTGCTCATCGTCGGCCTCGCCCCCGGACTTCAGGGCGCCAACCGCACCGGCCGGCCCTTCACCGGCGACTACGCCGGCGATCTTCTCTACGGCACGCTCCTCGATTTCGGCTTCGCCAGCGGACGCTACGCGGCGCACCCCGACGACGGACTGGCCCTCATCGATTGCCGCATCACCAACGCGGTTCGCTGCGTGCCGCCGGAGAACAAGCCGCTGCCCGCGGAGATCGCGACTTGCCGGGACTTTCTCGGCGCGACGCTCGATGAGATGACCGGCCTGCGCGCGATCGTCGCGCTCGGCCGCATCGCTCATGATTCGACGCTCAAGGCGCTGAAGCTGCGCGCGGCCGAGGCCCCCTTCGGCCATGGCGCCACGCACGAGGCGGGCGGCTTGCGCCTCTTCGACAGCTATCACTGCTCGCGCTACAACACCAATACCGGCCGGCTGACGCCGGAAATGTTCCGCGCCGTTTTCGCCGCCGTACGGCGGACGCTCGATCGTTCATGACGCGGCATTCGGACGCGACGGCGGCACTCACATTCTCGGGGTTTCGCTAGCCCCTCGCCCGCAACAGGCGCCCCTTTTCACGATTCCAGTCGCGCTTCTTCTCGGTCTCGCGCTTGTCGTGCAGCTTCTTGCCCTTGGCGAGCGCGAGCTCGACCTTCGCCCGCCCCCGCGCGTTGAAATAGAGCTTGAGCGGGATCAGCGTCATGCCCTCGCGCTCGACCGCGCCGATCAATTTGTTGATCTGGCGCTTGTGCAGCAGCAGCTTGCGCGGCCGCTTCGGCGTGTGGTTGAAGCGATTGGCTTGGAGATATTCGGGGATATTGGCGTTGACCAGCCAGATCTCGCCGTCGCGCGCGTCGGCGTAGGATTCGGCGATCGTCGCCTTGCCGGTGCGCAGCGACTTGACCTCGGTGCCGGATAGCGAAATGCCCGCCTCCACCGTGTCCATGATGGCGTAGTTGAAGCGCGCCTTGCGGTTGTCGGCGATCAGCTTGAACGCGGGCTCCTTCTTTTCCGCCATGGTCCCGCAATTCCCAAAGAAGTGACGTGCCGGGACAGGACGCCCCGGCGTATCCAACATGGCGTCTCGCGCCTATTTTTTCAACAGATCGCGGATCTCGGTCAGGAGTTCCTGATCCCGCGTCGGCGCGGCCGGCGTCGCGGCCTCCTTGCGCTTGAGCCTGCTCAACACCCGAACGGCGAAGAACAGCGCCAGGGCGATGATCGCGAAGTTGATCACCACGGTCAGGAAGTTGCCCCAGGCGAGCACCGCGCCCTGTTTGCGCGCGTCGGCGAGCGAGGTCGCGGACACCTTGCCCGACAGCGCGGTGAAGTAGTTCGAGAAATCGAGACCGCCGGTGATCGCGCCGAACACCGGCATGACGATGTCGCCGACCATCGATTGCACGATGGCGCCGAACGCCGCGCCGATGATGACGCCGACCGCCAGATCGATGACGTTGCCCTTCAGGGCGAAATCCTTGAAGTCCTGAAGCATGGGTCCCTCTCCGCTTCCCGCGCCGGCCACGCGCGCGTGTGATCGCGCCGGCGGACTCGCCGCGCCGGCGAGGATGTCATCGCCCGCGTGTCAGTTCAACAAGCCGGCGTGCACCATCGCCGCCCTGACCACCGACTTGCTTGATTCCGACAGCGGAACCATCGGCAGCCGCACCGTCGCCTCGCACTTGCCGAGCAGCGACAGCGCGTATTTCACCGGCGACGGATTGGTCTCGACGAACAGGTTGACGTGCAGCGGCAACAGCTTGTCGTTGAGCGCGAGCGCCGTCTTGTAGTCGCCGGCCAGGCACGCCTTCTGGAATTCCGAGCACAGCCGCGGCGCGACGTTCGAGGTCACCGAGATGCAGCCGTGCCCGCCATGGGCGCTGACGCCGAGCGCGGTGGAGTCCTCGCCCGAGAGCTGGTTGAAATCCGGCCCGAGCGCGGCGCGCTGCTGAGATATCCGCGTGACGCTGGCGGTCGCGTCCTTGACGCCGGTGATGTTGCGCAGCTCGAACAGGCGCTTCATCGTCTCGACCGACATGTCGATCACCGAGCGCGAGGGAATGTTGTAGATGATGATCGGAATGCCGATCGCGTCGTTGATCGCCTTGTAGTGCTGGTAGAGCCCTTCCTGCGTCGGCTTGTTGTAATAGGGCGTCACAACGAGCACGCCGCTGGCCCCGGCCTTCTCGGCGTGGCGCGACAGTTCGATCGCCTCCTGCGTCGAATTCGATCCGGTCCCGGCGATGACGGGCACGCGGCCCTTGGCCTCGGCGACGCACCACTCCACGACGCGGCGATGCTCGTCATGGCTGAGCGTCGGGGACTCGCCGGTCGTGCCGACGGGGACGAGGCCGTGCGTGCCTTCCGCGATCTGCCAGTTCACCAGCGCGCGGAACGCGGCCTCGTCGACGGAGCCGTTTTTGAATGGCGTCGCCAGTGCCGTGAAGGAACCGCGAAAATTCGACTTGGCCGCCATGATCCGTCTCCGAAGCGAGATTTGCCGCGCGACGTGCGTCGTCTTGCGCGTGCCACTAGATAACGGGTTCGTCCGGCGGAAGAAAGCCCGGCGTGCGGCGGGCGTTTCCGTTTTCGGGCGAAGCGCGATAGCCTCGATTTGGCCGCGCTTCGGGTACAGGATGGGTCGGCGCCTGGGCATTATTCTTTAATCTTTTCAAATAGATACCTTGCCGCATCAGCCCCGCTGATTCGGGAACGATCAAGACCCGTCGCCGCGCGCGACGGCATGCGGATCAAGTCGCGGAGATGAAGGCGCGGGAACGAATGGCCGGTTCGAGAGCGAAAGCGACGATCATTGCGAACCTTGTCGCGCTGTGCCTCGGCGTGCCGAGTCTCGGCGCGCTGAATCTTGGCGCGCCGGTTCTTGGCGTGTTGAGCTTTGGCGCGCTCGTCGCCATCGGCCGCGAGGCGCGTGCCGTGCCGCTGCCCAAGCCGCGACCGATTCCCCGCGAGGGCGCGACCCCCGCCGCCAAGCCGGCACCCGCGGAATCCGCCGCCGCGCCAAGGTCCGCGCCGAGCGCGGCGCCCCCCGCGTCGCGAAAATCCACGCGCGCGCCCTCCGCGCCGCTTGCCGCCGCCGCGACGACGTCGACGCCGCAAGCCGATGTCTCCGCGCTCGAACAGATCATCGAACATGTTCGCGCTCGCCGCGCGGACGCCGCGACCGCGGCCGCCGGCGCGCTGACCGATCCGCTCGCGCGCAAGCTCGCCGAATGGATCATCCTGCGCGCCGACAACAATGGCGCGACGACCGAACGCTACCGCGCTTTCGTCGCCGCCAATCCGAGCTGGCCTTCGCTCGGCCTGCTGCGCCGTCGCGGCGAGGCGAGCCTGTGGGACGACAAGCGCGACGACGCCGCGGTTGCGGCCTGGTTCGCCGCCGAAACGCCGCTCTCGGCCAAGGGCAAATTCGTGCTCGCCCGCGTCCTCATCGCGCGCGGCGACCGCGCCGGCGCGCAGCGTCTCGTCCGCGACGCCTGGCGCAACGACGAAATGTCCGAAGGCGTTGAGAACGCCGCGCTCGAACAGTTCGGCGCGCTGATCACCGCGGCCGATCACAAGGCGCGCATGGACATGTTCCTCTACAAGGAGGAAACCGGTCCGGCGCTGCGCGCGGCCCGGCGCGTCGGCGGCGCGGCGCTGGCGATCGGCCGCGCCCGCGCCGCGGTGATCGACAAGGCCGGCAACGCCAAGGCGCTGCTCGACGCGGTGCCGGCCGAGGCGCGCGACGACGCCGGTTACATCTTCTCGCGCGCCCAATGGCTGCGCCGCAACGACAAGAACGCCGAGGCCGCGCAGATGATGCAGCACGCCCCGCGCGATCCGGCCCGTCAGATCAATCTCGACGAATGGTGGGTCGAGCGGCGCGTGCTCGCGCGCAAGCTGCTCGACGAGGGCAACGCGCGCGCCGCCTATGCGGTCGCCCGCGACGCGCTGCCGCCCACGCGCGGCATCTACAAGACCGAGCACGAGTTCACCGCCGGCTGGATCGCGCTGCGCTTTCTCAACGATCCGGCGACCGCCGCGCGGCACTTCGCCAACATCGGCGTCGACACCGAAAACCCGACGGCGAAGGCGCGCGGCGGATATTGGCAGGGCCGCGCAGCCGAGGCGATGGGGCGCACGCAGGAGGCGCAGGCCGCCTATCAGGCCGCCGCCGCGCATTCGACGAGCTATTACGGCCAGCTCGCGCGCGCGCGGCTCGGCCTGCCGCAACTCGCCTTGCGCGGCGCGCCGGCCCAGCGCGGCGGGGCCGAGCGGCTCGAAATCGTGCGCGCGGTCGAACTGCTCTACGCGCTGGAGGAAAAGGAGCTGGTGGTTCCGATCTTCGCCGAGCTCGGCGAACGCGCCGACAACGCCGACGCGCTCGCCGCCCTCGCCGAACTCGCGGCGCGCAACGGCGACGCGCGCGGACAATTGATCGTCGGCAAGGGCGCGCTCAACCACGGCCTGCCCTTCGACCATCACGCCTATCCGGTGAGCGGCATCCCGCAATTCCAGACGATCGGGCCGGCGGTCGACAAGAGCATCGTCTACGCCATCGCGCGGCAGGAGAGCGCGTTCAACCCGACGGTCGTCTCCAGCGCCAAAGCGATGGGGCTGATGCAGGTCACCGCCGGCGCCGGGCGTCAGGTCGCCAAGAAATTCGGCGTCGGCTTCGACGCCAAGCGGCTGCTCAGCGATCCGGCCTACAATGTCAGCTTCGGCGCGGCCGAGCTCGGCGAGCTGATCGAGAATTATCGCGGCTCCTACATTCTGACCTTCGCCGCCTACAATGCCGGGCGCGGGCGCATCCGCCAGTGGCTCGCGCAATACGGCGATCCGCGCGAGGCCAATGTCGACGCGATCGACTGGGTCGAGCGCATTCCGTTCTCCGAGACGCGCAATTACGTGCAGCGCATTCTCGAAAACCTTCAGGTCTATCGCGCCCGCTTCGGCGGCGGATCGAAGCTGATGATCGAGGCCGACCTCAAGCGCGGCGCCGGCGCGCCGGAAAACTGAGAAGACCGTTGCCATGACCGCCGCCACCTTCCGCGACGAATTCATCACCAGCGCCGACGGCTTGCGGCTGCGCGCGCGCGACTACAACCGCGGCGCGGCCGCGCGGCCCGCGATCATCTGCCTTGCCGGGCTGACGCGAACGGTCGAGGATTTCGACGTGCTCGCCCCCGCCCTCGCGCATGGGCGCGAAGGCGGACGCCGCGTGGTCGCGATCGACTCGCGCGGGCGCGGCCTGTCGCAAAAGGATCCGAAGCCGGAGAACTACACGGTGCCGGTGGAAGCGGCCGACGTGCTCACCGTCGCCGCCGCGCTCGGCGTCGATCGCGCGATCATCGTCGGCACCTCGCGCGGCGGATTGATCGCGATGACGCTCGCCGCCATGCGGCCTGAGTTCCTCGCGGGCGTCGTCTTCAACGATGTCGGTCCGGTGCTCGACATGGCCGGCATCACGCGCATCAAGGGCTACGCCGGCAAGATCACGCGGCCGACGAGTTGGGAGGAAGCCGCGCGCAATCACAGGGCGCTGTTCGGCCAGGACTTCCCCAAGCTGACGGACGCCGACTGGATGGCCTGGGCAAGGCGCGCCTGGAAGGTCGAGGACGGACGCTTCGTCGGCACCTGCGATCCGCGCGTCGCCGACGGCTTCGCCGCGATCGACGCGGACAATCCGCCACCCGCGCTGTGGCCGCTTTACGACGCGCTCCAAGGCGTGCCGCTGATGGTGGTGCGCGGCGCGCTGTCGGACCTGCTCTCGCCCGCGACGGTCGCGGAAATGGCCGCGCGGCGGCCGGATCTTGAAATCGTCGAGGTGCCCGACCAGGGCCACGCGCCGCTGCTGGAGGACGCGCCGACCATCGCGCGGATCGCGGCGTTCGCGGAAGCGTGCGCGGGAATCAAAACGCTTTCGCCAGTCCCGCCTGCCTGAGAACGGCATTCGCCGTGTGCCGTGACTTGATTGCGTTATCGACGGGAAAGCGGCGTCCCGTTACCGGGCTTTGCCAGATTTCGTGATCGCGCCCCGTCCCTGCCGCACGAAGAAGCATCCGGCCTTGCTCAACAGTTCCTTTAAGCGGGGCGTCAGATTGTTCATGCGGCGCGGCCGCGCACCCAGACCCGGCTTTCACGATGCGCGACGACCTCGACAGGGATCTCGACTTCCGGACCGGAGCCGTCGATCAGATCCTGAAGGAGACCGGGAGGCCTGGCTTCCAGGACTTCAAGGGTGGGCGCTTCGGCGACGAGCGGGATGTCGTCGCTTGTGGCCACCCACACCGACGCCTCATTGTCCCATTCAGCCTCGATACGGATGACCTGCACGGGGGCCTCCTGCCAACTTCGGACAACTTAACCCTGCGTTGGAAGTATGTGGCAACCGCGCGGGTTGAGAACAAGTAAAAGCGGCGCGCCCCCACCCCAACCCTCCCCCGCATGCGGGGGAGGGCAAAGGAGGGGGCGGGGGAGAGGTGAAGGAAGCACGCCAAAACAAAACCCCCGGCGGTTGCCCGCCGGGGGTTCCGTGTACCTTTGTCCCAGGTAGCGTGATCAGGCGATCACGCAGCCCTTATCACGGGACGAAGTTGTACTGAGCGCGGAAGCGGAAGCTCCACTCGCTCTGGTCGGCGATGTTCCAAGAACCATTCGCATAACCCGCCGACGACGTAGCCGGTAAAACCGCCGCGAGCGTGTAGGTACCACCCTGGTTGGCGCTACGCAGATAGTGGTAGGCCACTTCGGCGCCCAGGCTGAGCTGCTTGCTGACCGCCCACTCGGTGCGCGAGCCGACGACCCAGGTCGACCAGTCGTTGTTCACCACCAAGCCGTTGAGCTGGGCGCCGATCGCGCCGTAGTCAACCGCGAGGTAGTTCACCCACAGGCTGGTCTTGAGGTCCGGACGCCAGAAGTGCTCGAGGGCCGCCGCAATGCTCCACGCAGTGGTCAAAGTGATCGTGCCAGCCGTATTGTCCGTCGCATCGGACACGATGCCATAGCCCATCGTGCCGTTGTTCGGGTTGAAGCTGAACGAGTTATAGGTACCACCGATGTACGACGCATAACGGAGCGCACCAACCGAGTAGACGCCCTGGAGGGCGATGCTGTCACCCGCGCCGAGCGACGGCAGGTTGACCTTCACGCCGGCGCCGACCGCCCAACCGATGCGGTCGACCGAGCCGCTGCCGAACACGCCGGTATTGTAGCCGTTGCTGACGTCATGCAGGGCGCCCATGACCTGAGCGGAACCCCAAGCCTGGTCGACGCGCAGGTTGCCGACCACGTCCGGGAAGCGGATCGCGCTCTGGTTCGAGGCGAGCAGCGCCGGGATGGACGCCGCAACGCCGCTGCCGCTGGTAACCGAGGTCGTGATCGTCGAACGACGCGGCTCTTCGAGAGAGACCGTCGCCGACAAGCCGCCACCGAACTGAGCGGTGTAGGCCATCACGCGCCAACCGGTCGCAGCCGTCTCGTTGGCGAGACCATAGGTGTACTGGTAGGCGGAATAGCCGTAGAAATCGAAGAACGACGTCGCCTGACCGAGGGTGAAGCCCGCCCACTGGATGAAGCCGCGGAACAGATACGGCGAACCAGTGATCGAGTTCGGCCAATCGGAGTTGCTGCCGATCGTCATATAGGCGCGGGCGGTGCCGTACGCCGTCTGCGAACGGGCGTCGAACGAAGCGGAGTACAGCGAACGCTGCACCCACGGATTGTCATTGACGCGGTTGTTCCAGCCCGAGGCGAACGGGCCGGCCGTCAGCGACGAACCGCCGTTGTAGCCGACGTCCGCACGGACGTGACCGCCGACCTTCAAGCAGATGTCGGTGCCCGGAATGTAATAGAAACCGGCACCGTACAGGGAGCAAACCTTCACGTACTCGACCGCTTTGGCCTTGACGGGAAGATCGGCGGCCTGCGCTCCGGCGATCGCGACGAGACCCGCCGCCGAACCCAGGAGAAGGCTCTTAACCATCTTCATGTAAACCTCCAAGAAGTTGCTGTTGGGAGGGTTCCGGCTCCGCCGAGTGCGGTCTCGCACCCAAGGAAGGTTCCCTTTAGTCCCCGGAAACCGCCCGTTCACCGATCGAGGTTCGAAAACATCGTTTGGTAAAAAGACGGGACGACCTTGGGAATGCCCCCCTCCGTCGCACTCGGGAAAATGACCGATGCCGTTTGCACAGGCAATCACGGAAGCACTCCGCAAGGCCCTTGGAAGCGCGTTTTTGGACAACTGTGGCAGAAAAACAACGTGCATTGCCGGGCCTTCGGCGCGGTCTAATGTATTGAAACTATTAGAATAACGGAGACCAACGGTATTTCTTCCCACTTGACCGCTCCGCGCGCCCGCAAGGGCGCGGCGCGTCTTCCACAGCCCCCTTTTCGAATCGATCGCGCATGAGATTCGCGGCGCGGAACGAACGGTTGCGAATCCGAAAATCGCACGCATTCGCGCCTGGCGGACAGGCGCGGACACCGGCGCGAGCGAGTCTCCAGCTTCGATACAAGCTACTGTTTTAGAAGGATAATTACAACAACATGCCGCGTTGGCAGATGGCATTCCGACCACCCGGCCGCCCAAGGCGATGCGCGCTTCCTTGCCGCCGGCGACACGAGGCGACACGACAAGGATCGCCATGCGCGCCCGCGCGAGTGATGCGAAGCCAGGCATAATGAAGTAGGAAGCCTCGCCGATCGCGCCGCCCGCGAACGTCGTCACCACGTCGTCGACAGACGGCGTCAACGCCATCGCCGAAACCCGAGCCCACCTGGGAGAACGCCTGAAATGTCCGAAATCACGGCACTCGCCAACGCGCGCGTCGACCAGATTGGCAGCCTGTTGCGGCCGCAAGCCTTGAAGGACGCCTTCATGCGCTTCGCGCGCAAGGAAACCTCGCGCGAGGAGTTGCGCGCGGCGCAGGACGCGGCCATCCGCGATATCGTGGCCGAGCAGGAAGCCCACCATCTGCCCGTCATCACCGACGGCGAGTTCCGTCGTCTGAACTGGCAGGTCAGCTTCTCCGAGATCGACGGCTGGGACATGTGGGCGGGCTCGTGGCGGCACTTTCTCGCCCATCCCGACAATCTGTCCGCCGAGGAAAAGCCGATGCGGCGGGGCGAGGACGCGGTGCTCGCGTTTCGCACGCCGGTGACGGGAAAGCTCAAGCTGGCGCGCGGCCTGCCGCTCGACGAATACAAATTTCTGCGCGCGGTGACGCGCCGGCCGGTGAAGGTCGCGCTGATGGGTCCCGACCGCGTCTGCCAGATGTCGGACATCGCCGCGTCCGATGCCTACGCCGATTCCGACGCGCTGCTCGCCGACATCGTCGCCATTCAGCAACGCATGGTGCGCGATCTGGTCGAGGCGGGCTGCGACTATGTCCAGATCGACGAGCCGAGCTACACCGGTTATGTCGATCCTCCGACGCTCGCCCGCCTTGCCGCGCGCGGCGAGGACCCGCTCGCCAATCTGCGCCGCGCGGTCGAGGCCGACAACAAGGTGATCGAGGGCCTGAAGGGCCGCGCGGTGTTCGGCCTGCACATCTGCCGCGGCAATCGCGCCAGCATGTGGCATCGCGAGGGAACCTACGACGCCATCGCCGAGACGCTGTTCGGCGGGCTTCGCTATGATCGCCTGCTGCTCGAATACGACAGCGACCGCGCCGGCGGCTTCGAGCCGTTGCGCTTCGTGCCCAAGGGCGTCATCGCGGTGCTCGGCCTGATCACGACAAAGACTGGCCAGATCGAGGCGGCCGACGACCTCCTGCGCCGGATCGAGGACGCCAGCCGCTATCTTCCCATCGACCAGCTCGCGCTCAGCCCGCAATGCGGATTTGCGTCCGGCATCGGCGGCAACAAGCTCGCCATGGACGAACAGTGGCGCAAACTCGATCTGATGAACGAGGTCGCCGCGAAGGTGTGGGGCTAGATCCAATTCATTCCCGATCGACGATAAGGAGGCTGGCATGACCGGCGAAGTCCAGGACAGCGCGCGCGAGGAGACGCGCGATCTCGCCGCGGAGGCCTACGCCAAGGCGCGCGACTACGAGCTCAAATTCGGAAGCTGTCCGCAATGCATCCTGCGCGCGATCCAGGAAACGATCGGCGGGGTCGACGATGCCGTCATCAAGGCGGCGCACGGGCTGGCCGGCGGCGGCGGGCTTGGCGGCGACGGCGCCTGCGGCGCGTTGACCGGCGGGCTGCTCGCGCTGTCGGCCCGGTTCGGTCGCGATCGCGACGCCATGGACAAGGGGCGCTACATGTCGAACTTTCAGAAATGCGGCGAACTGACCGAGCGCTTCCGGAAGGAATTCGGCGGCATCACCTGCAAGGAGTTGCAACGCAACTTCACCGGCCGCGACTACGACATGTGGCAGGCGGCCGAATACAAGGCGTTCGACCAGGCGCGCGGCGACAAATGCGCGCACGCGACCGGCACGGTGACGCGCTGGGTGGTGGAAATGACGCGGGGCAAGCGGCCGGCGAAAGACTAGGCGCTGCAAGGGCCAAGTTCGCCGCGCGGGGGTGGCGACAACCATTTGCAATGCCCGCGTTTTCCGCCGCGTCGAGACCGCCGCGCGGGCCAGCCCTCGCTTGCCTAGCAACGGCGGAAGCTCCTAAGATCGCGCTCAAGATCGTCTGAAATCGCAGGCGGGATGACTCTCACGTGGAGGAAACAGAATGACGACCGACACCACTTCGTTCACCCTGTCCAGGCGGCGGCTGCTGGCCGGCGCGGCGGCCACGACCGCGCTGATGTCCGCGCCGGGCATCGTGCGCGCGCAGTCCAAGAGCCTGAAAATCGGCGTGCTGCTGCCGCGATCGGGCTATCTGGCGCAATCGGGCCAGGCCTGCCATCGCGGCGCGACGATTTCGCCGAAGGTGCTCGCCGACTACGGCCACGCCGTCGAACTCGTCCATGTCGACACCGAGTCGAACGCCGACATCGCGCGCACGCAGGCCGAGCGCCTGATCAACGAGGGCGCGCAATGCCTCGTCGGTCCGTTCGATTCCGCCGGCGCGCTGTCGATCGCGCAGGTCTGCGAGCAGCGGCAGGTTCCCTTCGTCATCAACATCGCGGCGGCGCCCCAGATCACCGAGCAGGGCTACAAATTCCTTGTCCGCAACTTCCCGACCGGCGGCCAGCTCGTCACCAACGGCCTCAACCTGATCAAGGACCTGCTCGCCGCCACCAAGCTCGAGCCGAAGACGGCCGTGTTCATGCACGCCAACGACACCTTCGGCTCGGCCCAGCGCAAGGCGATGGACGCGATCTTCCCGAAGGTGGCGATGCCCTTCGCGCTGTCGGAATCGATCGCCTACGATCCGAAGGCGCAGGACCTCTCGGTCGAGGTGACGAAAATCCGCGCGCTCAACCCCGATCTCGTCCTCGTCGTCACGCGCGCCGCCGACGCCATCAAGCTGGTGCGCGACATGGTGCGCCAGCGCTTCGAGCCGAAGGCCATCATCTCGCCCGGCTCGCCCGGCCTCTATGACGAGGAGTTCTACCAGGCGCTCGGCCCCCTCGCCGACTTCCACGTCTACAACCTGCCCTGGGCCAATCCGAAGGCGCAGATGACGCAGGCGCTGGACGCCGCCTTCAAGCCGGCGCATCCGAACAACCGGTTCGCGGTCGATTGCTTCAATGTCGGCTTCACCTTCGAGGCCCTGCTGATCGCCGCCGACGGCTTCAAGCGCGCCGGAACGGCCGAGGGTCCCGTGCTGATGAAGGCGATCCGCGAGACCAACATCGCCGATCACGTCATGATCGGCGGACCGATCAAGTTCGACGAGAAGGGCCAGAACAACGGCATCATCTCGGCGGTCGTGCAGAATCGCGGCCGCACCCCGACGGTGGTGCTGCCGGCGGCGTCGGCGACCATGACGCCGGTGCTGCCGATGCCGTCGTGGCAAGGCCGGACCTGATCCGGACCGCGCGGCGTTATCAAATCGAGGCGCCGCGGGCCGGCCGCGGCGCCTTGTCGTAATATCCGTCACGCGCCCCGGCCGCGCCTTCGCGGCGGCGGCGGTATTTCAGGCCGAAAATGTCGTCGATCCTCGTCAACGTCATTGTCCAGGGCGTGCTCACCGGCCTCGTCTACGGCCTGATGGCGCTCGGCCTGTCGGTGATCTTCGGGGTCGTGCGCGTCGTCAATTTCGCCCATGGCGAATTCGCGGTCATCGCGATGTACGCGGCCTATCTGCTGTTCTCGGCGTTGCGGCTCGATCCGCTGATCACGCTGGCGCCGATCGCGCTCGCTTTCTTCGCCGTCGGCTACGCGCTGCAGCGCCTGCTGATCAATCCCTTCGTCGGCCGGCCGGAGCACGAGCAGTTCATTCTCCTGGTCGGCGTCGCGATCATCATCGTCAACGGGCTGCTGATGATCTTCGGCCCCGACGCGCGGCCGACCAACCTGTCCTACGGCTTCGACAGCTTCGCCATCGGGCCGCTGTTCATCGACAAGGCGCGCGCCTTCGCCGCCATCGCCGCGCTGGCGGTGGCGGGGCTGCTGTTCGGCTTCTTCCGCTTCACGCGCACGGGCACGGCGATCCGGGCCTGCGCCGACAATCTCGTCGGCGCGGCCGTGGTCGGGCTCGACGTGACGAGGCTTTACGCCTTCACCTTCGGGCTCGGGCTTGCCTGCGTTGGGGCGGCCGGCGCGCTGATGGTGACGATCGCCGACGCCACGCCCTCGCTCGGACCCGCCTATACGCTGCTCGGCTTCACCATCGTGATCATCGGCGGGCTCGGCTCGATGGCGGGCGCCCTCGTCGGCGGCGTGCTGATCGGCGTATCGGAGGCGCTCGCGGGTTTTCTCATCGCCCCGTCGATGAAGAGCATGTTTTCCTTCGCGCTGCTGGTCGCGGTGCTGGCGTTCCGTCCGCACGGGCTGCTGGGGAGCCGGACGTGAAACGCCTCCTTGCCGAGATGCCGCCGCGCGGACGCCTGATCGTCCTTCTCGTCCTGGCCGCGCTTCTTGCCGCGCCCGCGATCGCGGATCGCTACGTCATCTCGGTGCTCGTGCTGGTGCTCTATTTCGCCTATGTCGGACAGGCGTGGAACCTGATGATGGGATTGACCGGGCAATTGTCGCTCGGCCACGCGCTTTATGTCGGCGTCGGCGCCTATGTCGCGGCGGGGCTGTGGCTCCACACCGGCATCGGTCCGTGGCTCGGAGTTTTCGCGGCGATCGCGGTGGCGGCCGCGATCGGCTCGGTGATCGGCTGGCTGAGCTGGCGGTTCGGCATCGAGGGCGTCTATTTCGCGCTCCTGACCATCGCCTTCGCCGAATTCACCCGCATCGCCTTCGACCATATCGACGCGCTCGGCGCGGCCGGCGGCCTGTTCCTGCCGGTGAGCCAGAAGGAAGCCGGGCAATGGTGGAACCTGCGCGGCGAGCAGGTGCTGTTCTACTATCTCGCGCTAGCGCTGGCGGTCGCCGCCACGCTCGCGGTCGCGTGGCTGCGCCGATCGCGGCTCGGCTATGCCTGGCTCGCGGTGCGCGAGGACGCCGAGGCGGCGCGCGCGCTCGGCGTCGACGTGTTCCGCGCCAAGATGATCGCCATGTTGATCTCCTCGGGCATGACCGCCGTCGGCGGCGTCTTCTATGCCTTCTATTACCGCAACCTGTTTCCGGCGCAGGTGTTCGACATGGGCCGCTCGATCGAATTGATCCTGGCGCCCATCGTCGGCGGTCTCGGCACCGTGTTCGGCCCGGTGGTCGGCGCCTTCATCCTCACGCCGCTCGGCGAGTTGCTGATCGCCGGCACCGAGCATGCCGGGCTCAACGCGCCGGGAACGAAGGCCGTGTTCTACGGCTTCGCGCTGATCGTCATCATCTATCTCGTGCCGAGCGGCGTGTGGCCCTGGATCGCGCGCCGGCTCGGCCTCGCGGAGCGGCGCTGATGACCGACGCGCTCCTTTCCGTCACCGACGTGTCCAAGCATTTCCGCGGGCTGACCGCGGTCGACCGCGTGTCGTTCGAGGTCGCGCGCGGCGAAATCTTCGCGGTGATCGGCCCGAACGGCGCGGGCAAGACGACGCTGTTCAACATGATCGCCGGCGTGAGCGAATGCGACGAGGGTGCGATCCATTTCGACGGCGCGCGGATCGACGGCGAGCGCCCCGACCAGATCGCCCGGCGCGGCATCGGTCGCACCTTCCAGATCGTGCGCCCCTTCCCGGCGCTGTCGGTGGAGGACAACGTCGTCGTCGGCGCCCTGCTGCGCGCGTCCGACATCGACGAGGCCCATGCGATCGCCCGCGAGGTGCTGCGCCGGCTCGATCTGTTCGACAAGCACCGCCTGCCCGCCTCCGCGCTGACGCTGCCGGACCGCAAGCGGCTCGAAGTGGCGCGCGCGCTGGCCACCAATCCGCGGCTGCTCCTGCTCGACGAGGTGATGGCGGGGCTGCGTCCGACCGAGACGGACCGCATGGTCGCGATCCTGAAGGAGCTGAACCGGTCGGCCAGCGTGACCATCCTGCTGATCGAGCACGTGATGCGCGCGGTGATGGCGCTCGCCTCCCGCGTTCTCGTGCTTCATCACGGCGCCAGGATCGCGGAGGGCGCGCCGGAGGAGGTCGTGCGCGACCCCGCGGTCATCACCTCCTATCTCGGCGCGGAGGCGCTGTGATGCTCGAAATCGAGGACCTCGACGTCTATCACGGCGACGCGCAAGCGCTCGATGGCGTGGCGCTGACCGTCGAGCGGGGCGCGATCGCGGCGATCGTCGGGGCGAACGGCGCCGGCAAGACCTCGCTCATCCGCGCCATCGCCGGCATGCACCGCCCCGCGCGCGGGCGCATCCGGTTCAAGGGCGTCGACATCGCCGGCATGCCCTCGCACCGCGTCTGCGATCTCGGCATCGGCCAGGTCGCGGAAGGCCGGCAGGTCTTTCCCTCGCTCACCGTCGCGGAAAACCTCGACATGGGCGCGATGCTGCCGCGCGCGCGCGCCCACCGCGCCGACAATCTCGCCCGCGCGCTGACGATGTTCCCGAAGCTGCGGGAACGGCTCGACCAGATCGCCGGCACGCTCTCCGGCGGCGAGCAGCAGATGCTCGCGATCGCACGCTGCCTGATGGGCTCGCCGGAACTGGTGATGTTCGACGAGCCGTCGCTGGGTCTCGCGCCGGCGGTGGTGCATGACGTGCTGGGCGCGATCCGCGATCTCAATCATGCGGGACTGACCTGCGTGCTGGTGGAGCAGAACGTGGCGGTTTCGCTCAAGCTCGCGGCGCGGGCCTATGTCATGGAAAATGGCCGCGTCACGCTGTCGGGAACCGGCGCGGAGCTGCTCGCCGACGAACGCGTGCGGCGCGCCTATCTCGGCATGTAGGCCGGGAATTGCGGCACTTGCCAACGCGTCTCGGATGTTCACCTACCCGATGCGGTTTGATCGCCCCTCGGCGCGGCCACGCGTGATGAAGTGCCCGAGCGGATTGATCCCCATCGCTGCAACGTCGGGATTGCCGCGCAGGTATTCGCACGTGCTGAAATCCGGGCCGGGATCGCGTCCCTCGCGTGCGCCGGCGCCAATGTAATGGCGGACGGGATCGATTCCGAGCTCGGCCACATCGGGATAGGTCGCGAGGTACCAGTCGCGATCGAATAGCTCGGAAGCCGCGATCGCGCGTGTCGCGCGCAGGTCCGTCAGCGGCGCGCTCGTCATCATGCGCGAGGCCCGTAACGCCAGCGTGACAGGATAGCCGACCGTGCTGAAGCGCAGCCGTTTGCCAATTCGGTCGCCGATGCGTAACGGCACGGTCACTCGCCACGAGACGGAACGACGCATTTCAACGACGCATGCCTCCTTCTCGACCAACGCGCGTCGCAATCGATCGATCTCCTCACCTGCTCTGTCGAGGGATTCGTTGAGCGCTGTTTCACGCATGGCGCTGGTCTGCTCCAGCGCGTCTAGATGAAGCTTGCTCTCATAAAGCTCGGCTTTCACCTGATTGCGCCCGTCCAGTTGCGCGCGCGCTTCGGCCAGTTCCGCGATCAATCTGGCGTTGGCACTGGCGGCTCGGCGGCCGGTCCGCACCAGATCGCTGAAAGCCGGCGCGGCATCGTCGAAGGCAGCCTTGATACGGTCCAGTTCGGCCAGATCGGCCGCGTCGATCTCGCCGCGCGTCCAACGGTCGAGAATCGCGAAGGTCGACCTGATCCATCGCGATACGCGCGGATCGTCGAGCACTCTGGCGTCGCACTCCACATGGTGCCGGTGCCTGGATGAGAGGAACCGTTCGACCCCCGCTTCGGCCGCCATAGGCGGCATCGGCCAAGTGATTCCGAGCACGCGGCCAAGCCGCTCCAGTATCTCTCGCGCGTTTTCGAGCAGTTCATCGTAGCGAAGAAAGGCGCGTGTCAGGCCGCGCGAAGCCGCTTCGGCGTCGAGCACGTGGCGCAACCACAACAGATAGGTGAAAGATGGATCGATGGCGTTACGCGCTTCCAACGACGCGGCTACCTCGATCGGATTGCGAATGGGCAGAACAACAACAGGCCGCGCGCCAAACGCTTCGACAACCTCAACCCAGAAACGCAAAAGGCGGCAGATGCGGGGATCCTTGAGCACAAAGAGACCGCTATCGCCAAACTCATCGGCAAGAACGGCCAGCGCACGCTGACGAAACTCTTGCACGGCCCAAGAGTGCCACACGCTTGGGTCAATCGGCTCCCAATTTACCACGCCTGAGCCTACCGCGGCGAGGATGTCATCATCCAGCTTGACGACGGGCAACGGTTCCCAAAGTCCCGTAATATTGCCAGGCCCCGGCGGAACGAGATTTCTTGGCAAGTCGCAGCCCACGAAGTTGAGCGTGCGCGTCAGCGCGGAGGTGCCACTTCGATGCATGCCCGCAATCAAGATGGCGATCGGCTTGTCGTCGCCGTCAGCTTGGTCTGGCTTTTCGGACAATCGCTCGCCATGCGGTCTCTTCTTCGCCGTCTGCTGGCCCATCATCCACCAAATTGCCCGTAAGCGCTGTTGTTTCAATCGAAACGCAAACCCAATGATCTCCAATATGGCTTTCGCGCCACGTTTTCAACACTGGCCGCGAGCTTCCGGTCGGCTGCTCCAAACCCGGGTCTGAGGACGCCTGGACGCGCTCGTTTCGAGACAGAATGAACGCGCCAATTCCCGTTCCTTGACGACGCCCGAAAGAAATCGGACGCTTAGCGCGGCAACAATGATGAAATACACCGGCATCGGTGATCGGGAGATTGGTCTTGGTTGTGTTGCGCGATCGCGAGCATTCATTCACACTGACCAATTGGCGCGCGGTCATGATTCAAAGGGGAGGATTTCGAGCACAGATGTACCCCAATGGGCGCCCTCCGATCGAACCCCTGTCGGTTCACCAATGAATGCCCGGATGTCTCTTGCGGCGATCCCTCCCGTGATCTGGACATTATGGTTGCAGGGACAACTCCATGCTCCCTCAATCGTACGGACTTCTTTCGCGCGTTGGCGGAAATTGAACCCTGATCTTGAGCTGCGCGTGCTCGACTGGGGGGATGCGGTGAACCTGCTGCATGATTTTCCAATCAAAATTGAAGATATTTCCGCCCAGGCGCTTTCCGACATTCTTCGCGCCCGTTTGCTGCGTGATAATGGAGGAATCTGGGTGGATGCGACGGCTTTCCCCACGATTCCACTGCATCAATGGCTTGGACGACATTCAGGCCAAGGATTCTTCGCGTTTGAGAGACCAGGTCCGGATCGACCAATCGCATCATGGTTCATTGCCGCTACACGTGGTCATTCGATTATGCGGCGCTGGTGGAACGAAATCGTCGCCTATTGGTCGAAGAAGAGAACGCTGCGGACGGACTTAAACGGTGGAGTCGTCATACCTGCCGATCCCCAATGGGAAATGGACCCTTCAGGTGGCGCGCGCGGCGACACTTACCCATATTTCTGGTTTCATTATCTATTTGGCCGACTAATTGAGAACGATGCACACGCGCGTAGGATTTGGTCGCAGGTCCCAAAACTCTCCGCCGTTCCATCCCACGCGCTACAATTCCTCATCGCCCGGCAGCCCGATGCCGACACGCCCGCGATCATCGATGCCGTGTTTCGCTCTCCCGTACAAAAGCTAAATTGGCGGCAGAGCTATCCAATCAAATTGCTTGCCGATCTTGAAGGCACGGTAGCCGTCGGTCCGTCGGATGGAGAAAATGGATCGGAACTTCGCGCGGCTGACCGACCCGAGAGATAGGCGTCGTTGGATATCGAACGGATGGGCGAGGCGCCTAGCTAGCCTCGACGAGGACGCGGGGCCGGATGCGCCAGCCGATCCCTCGCGGCGCGGGCCTATGTCATGGAAAATGGCCGCGTCACGCTGTCGGGAACCGGCGCGGAGCTGCTCGCCGACGAACGCGTGCGGCGCGCCTATCTCGGCATGTAGGCGCGACGTTCGCGACCGAAGTCAGAGTACCAGGATATCGGTTCGGCCGGCGATCGAATCCAGCGCCGCGATCGGTTCGGATCGGGCGTCGGCCGACCCGAGCCGGTGGAACGCCTTGTAGTTTTCCTTGAGATGGCGGGCCAAACGCGCGCGGCGCTCCGCGTCATAGCGATCCGGCGTATATTCGAGCACGAGGGGAACGCGGCCGAGGAGGTCCACCATCCCATCGACGACATCGGGCTCGGCGCCCTCCGCGTCGATCCAGATCAGCCCGACGTCGCCCGCCGACAGGCCCAGGCCGGCGAGCGTCTCGCCCAGCGCCTTCACCTCGACCTCGACCGTTTCGCTCGAGTCGTGCGTGGGAATGATCGCGATCGAATGCGCGCCCTTGTTGCGCGGATGCAGATGCAGCGCCGCGCTTCCGGCGGCCGCGCCCGCCGCCGCGCCGAACACGGTCACCCGGTCGTCCAAATGATTGGCGGCGATGTTGAGATTCAGCAGCCGACGATTGCGCGGCTCGGGCTCGAAGCTGATCGCGCGCGCGAACCAGCCGTGATTGAGCGCATAGACCGTCTGCGTGCCGATATTGGCGCCGACATCGATGAATATCTTGCGCGCGAGGTCGTCGGCGCGATCCCCGCCGCGGTCGCGGAGCAGGCCGACCGCCTGCTCGAACTCGGCGAGCTGGAAATCACCCTTCCAGATCAGATGGCCGCCGATGGCGCGGTCCGACGGGTCGACGAAGAACTTGCCGCCGGGATTGTCGCAATAGATGAGGTGTCCGCGCCGCGCCAGGACGTTGAAGATCGCTTCGTGAAAAGAGCGGGTGGAGAAGAGAACCACCTCGAGTACCCGGCGGCGCGCCTCGCGGCGCCAGCGATTGAACGCGCCGAGAATGGCCCGCCGCAGCGAGGTGTCGTCCTTCATGTAGACCATCTAGACCTTCGCCCGCCGCCAGCGCCGCCGATCGGACCATGCGCCCGGATCCGGCACTTGGAAAGGACCCTTGCGCACCGGACAGGCCTCGGGCCGGCCAACTGCCGTGAGCGCGTTCCGCCGTCCACTTCCCGCTGAAATGAACCTAGCTGGCGGAGACGGAGGGATTCGAACCCTCGATACGCCTTGAGAGCGTATAACGGTTTAGCAAACCGCCGCCTTCAGCCACTCGGCCACGTCTCCGTCGCCGAAGCATATGCCCGAGGCGGTGCGCTCCTGCAAGCGCACGATTGCGCCCGCCGCGCGGCCGAACCGGGGGCGGTCCGGAGACGGCTGGCGGACGCGACGGCGGGCCGATCAGCCGGATTTCGGCGCCCTGCCCGCGTTCATGCCATGTTGTTGATTGCCGCCGGCGACTTTCGTGCCCGGCGACCCGCCCGCTTGGCGGCGGGAGGGTATCCCGGCGACCGGGGTCGACGGCGCCTCGGCCGGCGCTTCAAGCCCGCTTACCCGACCGGCGCCTCGGCCGGCGAACCAGTCAGTGCAGGCTCAACCAGTCGCGGGCCTCGCGCTGGGCGCGCGCGATCTCGTCGTGCGACATCAACTCGGAAATCTCCCGACGCGCGGCAAGCGCGTCGTACCGGCCGCGTCGAGCCGCCAGATTGAACCACTTGTGCGCGGCGACCAGGTCGACACCGACCGTCCCGCCCGTCGCGTACATCATGCCGAGACCGTAGAGCGCGTCCGCGCTCATGTCCCGCGCCACGGGCGTGGCCGCCGCCGTGTCGATGAACTCAATTCGTGACATCACGCATCCCCTTTTCAGATCCGAGCGCGGCTCCCGTCCACATCCGCGCGACACCGTTTCTTCTTGCTCTTCACACCGTCCCCTGGCCGGTATGTTCCGGCCTTGATGGGGTCATCATGACCCGTCGGATTTGAATGGCAGTTTAAGCTTCGCGATGAATCAAATCTCAACGCGGCAGCGTCAACAAGCCGTCAACAATCGATAAAATGCCCGGTTTTCGGGGGTTTCTTGGCTCGCGCGGAATTTGATTCACTTTCCCGTTTGGCGAACCGATAACCATCGGCGAAGAGCCGACCGGGCCACCAGGCCCCCGTGCTTCCCGCGACGACCGGCGCGGCGCCAACCGCGCCTTCCGGCTCGACCGAGGAGGCGTGCGAAAAAGCCGCCGTCATCCGGCGCGCGGCCGGTGCCGCTCAACGCATGATGTATTCGGCAGGATGTCCAATGCGGGCCGCCGCGCGGCGGCCGCGCCGATCGAGCGTCATCGCTCGATGCATCGTGCAAGGCATCGCGCCGGACATCGCGGCGCCGGGATCGCGACCCATCCATCGCCACCAAGAGCGCGGACCGGAGAGAGTGACGGCGAGAGTGACGGAAACCCGACGACCGGAAGCCAGAACCGTGCGTCCGGCCGGAACCCAGTCAAAAGAAAACGCCCGCCTGCCTCGCGTTCGCGACACTGGGTCGCGAGGTGGGCAACGGGCGTCATACACCACGCCTAGGAAAAGAGAGGGCGTCGGCGATCACTTCGGGCTCGAAACCTCCCGCGGCTGATGAAGCCAAGCGGTGAAGCGCGGATCGAAGTCCAGCACTGGCGAGGATCAGTTGCCTCACGCCTCATGGCCGTTCGCTGGTCTTGCCGCGAGTGATCGCGGAAGTAGCGCGCTGGCCGGCAGATTCGCCTGAAGTCTCGCCGACACCCTCTGCCGTCTCGTGGGCCCTCCCGTCCCGTCCGCGAGAGCGGATATCGAGGGAAGGTCCAAGTGACGCTGCCTTCCGTTCCTCCACCCGCAACGATCCGTCAGGCGGGAACGAACGGCACTCTCGTGAACCGAACTCTTACTTCTTCTTCTTCGCGGCCTTGCGGGTCTTCTTCGCGGCCTTCTTGGCAGCGCCCTTAGCCTTCGACTTCTTAGCCTTCTTCGCCATGTTGCCCTCCAGAGTCTGTGAGATGGCGTAATCGCTTCAGTGCACTCGCGAATCGAGATGCACTTGGATTCGATTACTACAACACAACGAAAAAAACACTGTCCCGCTTAATGAAGTGTTGATGCGACGGCGCGCCGACGCGCGCGCGTCGTCTTCGCGATGGCGCGGCGCGCGCGCGCTGACGACGGATGGCGAGACCGCGGCGAAGATCGAGCGCGGATCCACGGAATCGAAGTTGCGGCCGCGCCCCAACGCTTTCTTGAATCAAACCAAACTTTCCACGCGCCCGCTCGTGGGGCTCCGGCACACGCCCGAGGGGCGCGAAAAGGCCGCGTCGCCAACACTGAGTCGGTGTTTTTGGCAATAAAAAAATTTTCGGCCGAATTGGCGTTGGCGTTCAAATGTCGTCGTCCGCCCATTGCCACGCGTCGTTCGGCGCAACTCGATTCGTCGGTGGCGATACCATGCGCGCGCGCCGTCGCGCCGCCGATTCCGGCGCTTCGATCGACCGCATCGCGCCCTCGCGCGCTCCCCGACACGGGGGGGGCGATCGCGCCGCGGCGCGCATGAGCGAGGGAGGACGGCGCGCTTAGAGACCGAGCTTCGCCTTCAGGAGATCGTTGACCGCCTGCGGATTGGCCTTGCCGCCGGACGCCTTCATCGCCTGGCCGACGAACCAGCCGATCATGGTGGGCTTGGCCTTGGCCTGCGCCACCTTGTCGGGATTGGCGGCGATGATGTCGTCTACCACCTTCTCGATCGCGCCGAGGTCGGTGACCTGCTTCAGCCCCCGCGCCTCGACCACCGCGCGCGGATCGCCGCCGTCGACCCAGACGATCTCGAACAGCTCCTTGGCGATCTTGCCGGAGATGGTCCCTTCCGCGATCAGGTCGATGATGACGCCGAGCTGGGCGGCGGAAACGGGTGAATCGGCGATCGCGTGGTCTTCCTTGTTCAGGCGGCCGAACAACTCGTTGATGACCCAATTGGCGGCGAGCTTGCCGTCGCGGCGCCCGCCGCCCGGCCGCGCCAGGACCTTTTCGAAGAACTCGGCGTTCTCCCGCTCGCTCACCAGCACGCTGGCGTCGTAGGGCGTGAGGCCGAATTCGTTGATGAAGCGGGCCTTCTTCTCGTCCGGCAATTCCGGCAGGTGACGCTTGAGGTCGTCGACATAGGCCTGGTCGAATTCGAGCGGCAACAGGTCCGGGTCGGGGAAATAGCGATAATCGTGCGCCTCTTCCTTCGACCGCATCGAGCGGGTCTCGCCCTTGACCGGGTCGAACAGCCGCGTCTCCTGCTTGATCGCGCCGCCGTCCTCGAGAACGCCGATCTGGCGGCGCGCCTCGTGGTCGATCGCCTGGCCGATGAACCGGATGGAGTTGACGTTCTTGATCTCGCAGCGCGTCCCCAGCGGCTCGCCCGGACGGCGCACCGAGACGTTGACGTCGGCGCGCAGGCTGCCCTCCTCCATGTTGCCGTCGCAGGTGCCGAGATAGCGCAGAATGGTGCGCAGCTTGGTGACGTAGGCTTTGGCCTCCTCGGCCGAGCGCAAATCGGGCTTGGAGACGATCTCCATCAGCGCCACGCCCGCCCGGTTGAGGTCGACGAAGGACATCGAGGGATGCTGGTCGTGCAGCGACTTGCCGGCGTCCTGTTCCAGGTGTAGCCGCTCGATGCCGACCATGATGCTCTCGCCGTCGGCAAGATCGACGATCACCGTGCCCTCGCCGACGATCGGCGACTTGTACTGGCTGATCTGATAGCCGGGCGGCAGATCGGGATAGAAATAGTTCTTCCGATCGAACACGGATTTCAGGTTGATCCGGGCCTTCAGCCCGAGGCCGGTGCGGACCGCCTGGCGCACGCATTCCTCGTTGATGACCGGGAGCATGCCCGGCATCGCCGCGTCGACCAGCGAGACGTGCGCGTTGGGCTCGCCGCCGAATTCGGTCGAGGCGCCGGAAAAGAGCTTCGAGCGCGACATCACCTGGGCATGGATTTCCATCCCGATGATGACTTCCCAGTCGCCGGTCGCGCCGGCTACGAGCTTGGACGGTTTGACGGATACGGTCATGAGATCTTCAACAGATGCGGGATTGAATGTGGCCCTGCTCTCCGTAAGCGAGCAGTGTGGCATCGCGTGTTACCAGTTGATAGCCGTATTCCCGCGCCGTCGCAGCCAAAATCCGATCGGCGGGGTCGCGTGGTGGCGACCCGGGCAGGAAGGACGAGGCAATCAACAATTCAGGTGGCATTTCGGACAGCCGAAGCCCGGGCGCTTCGAGCAGGCGATCGAACCATTGGGCCGGCGGCATCATCAGGTTCAGCCTTCCCCGCGCGACCAATAGTCCGACCTCCCAGGCCGTGATCGGGGAGACAAAGACCGCACCTCCCGTTCGATGCATTTCGCCGAGCAATCGGGCGGCTTCGTCCGCGATCGGCTCCCCGTTCGCGATCCAGATTGCCGCACAGGTATCAAGAAGCACGGAACGATGTTTCACCGCCATCCCCTAAACCGCCGCGCCCCATTCGGGATCGGCCGGCTCGGTAAGGTCTACACCGGGGGCAACACGGGCGGCGTCCTTCAGCCATCCAAACAGAGGATGGGTATGCGTCGTTCCCTCGCCCGATCCCGACGCGTCCACTGCGGAACCAGCCGTCCCGCGCGGCGCGGCGCGCACCTTCTTGAACACAAGCTTGCGTGCGGCCATGTCCACCCGCTCACTGCGATAACCGGCCTCCAGCCAAGCCTTCGTCATTACGCTGTTCGACGGACTATTGCTCCACCACGCCCGATGAAGTTGCGCCTTCGGAGGAAGCTTCGAGCCGATCACCCGTTCGATTTGCTCGAAGCTCATCCGAATCTCCGGGGCCGCCTGGCGGCGAAGATAATCACTTAGCGGATCGTACTTAGGCATGAATGCATCCTCCAAATAGAATCATAGTTACACACTAACTTTAGATTGGCGGGCTGTCAAGGCACTTCCTTCATCCCGGTCATTACGCTGAAGGTGATGCAACCACGGGGCGGCATGCGGCGGTACCGGTTGGTCACAGTCCCCGTCTGAATGCCTGGAACACCGCGCTCTGGCGCACGCTGTCGCCACCGGCCTCGACGAGATCGTCGACCATGGGCTGGGGCAACGTGAAGCGCGTCGGAACTTGCAGGAGGCCCGCCCCCCGGCCGCCCGCGAGCGTGTCGAAGCCGAGCCGGTCGACATAGAGCCGCAGATCGCCGCAGCGCCAGCCGGCCGGAAGGCCGAGCCGCTTGCGGTCGGCCGCGGTGAGCCCGCACCGCCATTTCCGCATCTTGGCCGCCCACTCGTTCATCAGCGAGGTGAACGCGGTGTAGCCCGCCTTGGTGCCGGCATCGATCGCGGTGTCGGCGGTCGCGAGCACGAGGTCGGCGCCGGCCGGTCCCTCCAGCTTCTGATGCCAGTCGCCCGCCGGGCCCCTGCCCGCGTCGACGATCAGGAACAGCATGCGCCGCATGTGCGCCGCCTGGCGCTCGTCGAGCGGCTCGAACGGACGCCGCGCCGACAACATCCCGATGGTGAAGCCCGACAGGCCGAAATTGTCGACCAGGCCGCCGTCGAGCAGCTTCACATAACGCATCGAGCCGTCGCGATATTTGACGGTGGCGTCGGCGAAACCCTTGAGCATCGGCTGGCCGTTGGGGTCCTGGCGCACACGCTCGATCCATTGCGGCAGCGGCTTGGCGCAGCGATTGGGATAGGTTTCCAGGACCACCGGCGCGAACACCACCGGCACCGCCGCCGAGGCGGCGACCGCGTCCGACAGCTTGTAGGATAGCAGATCGCTGCACATCGCCTCGAACGCCGTCTTGCCGAAGACGAACGGCGAGCGGTTGTAGATGTCGGACGCGTTGATCCAGATGCGCGGCCGGCGCTGGTGATGCAGCGCGGCGAGCGTGGCGCCCTCGAACAGGTTGCGGTCGAGCCAGTCGGTGAACTGCCGCTCGGTGTTGACGCCCCCGCCCAGCGCGCGGCCGAGGGTCGTCAGCGACACGCTGGTTTCGAGATTTTCCTCGGCGTTGCGCAGGAGAAAGCGTTCGCGAAAGTCATGCAGCGCCCCGCGCTTCTTCAAGCCGAAATAGGCCGCTGTCACCGATCCGCCCGACACGCCGGAAATGAAATCGATGCGGTCGAGCAGCGAGGCGCGCCCGAGACGGTCGCGGATTTCGGTGCGGTCGAGTTCCTTGAGCACGCCGAACGAGAAGGCGGCCGCGCGCGTACCGCCGCCGGAGAAGGCGAGCCCGACCAGAATGTCGTCCTGAAAGCCGGCATTGTCGCGCCCGTCATAGTCGGGCGCCTCGCCGTGGCCGAGGGGCGCGTTGCCCGGATAATTATGCACCGAGGCGCAGCCGCCGAGCGCGAGCGCCACCGCGATACTCGTGATCCACAGACGCAACGCCACGGCCGGCCTCTCCGGGGAAACCCGGTATTTATCCATTCTTAAGATATTGGGCGTCAAGCGCACGATCCGCCGATGCGGCCGCATTCAGGCCGCGATCGCAAGAAGGTTAACGTCGCGGTTTGCCGGAAAGAAGACCGCGATGCCTTGGCCGCGAGGCTCGCGGTCGGCGAAGCCCTACCACCACTTCGCCGGCGTAAACCGCCCGGCCGCTTGCTCGATCACCTGCCCGAGCGAAAACAACGTTTCCTCGTCAAAGGGGCGGCCGATCAATTGCAGCCCGAGCGGCAATCCTTGCGTGTCGGTTCCGCCCGGGACCGAGATGCCCGGCAGGCCCGCCATGTTCACCGTCACCGTGAACACGTCGTTCAGATACATCTCCACCGGATCGGCCGACGTCATCTCGCCGATGCCGAAGGCGGCCGAGGGCGTCGCCGGCGCGAGAATCGCGCTCACGCCCTTGGCGAAGCAGTCCTCGAAATCCTTCTTGATGAGCGTGCGCACCTGCTGCGCCCGCCGGTAATAGGCGTCGTAATAGCCGGCGGAGAGCACATAGGTGCCGATCATGATGCGGCGGCGCACTTCCGCCCCGAAGCCTTCGGCCCGCGTCTTTTCATACATGTCGATGATGTCGCGTCCCGGCACGCGCAGGCCGAAGCGCACGCCGTCATAGCGCGCCAGATTCGACGAGGCTTCCGCCGGCGCGACGATGTAATAGGCGGGCAGCGCGTATTTGGTGTGCGGCAGCGACACGTCGACGAGCTCGGCGCCGGCCGCCTTGAGGTAGTCGGCGCCCTTGCGCCAGAGCGCCTCGATCTCCTCCGACATGCCCTCGACGCGATATTCCTTCGGGATGCCGATCTTCATGCCCTTGATCGACTTGCCGACCGCCGCCTCGTAGTCCGGCACCGGACGATCGGCCGAGGTGGTGTCCTTCGGGTCGTGGCCCGCCATCGAGCGCAGCAAAATGGCTGTGTCGCGCACCGTGCGCGCGAAGGGCCCGGCCTGATCGAGCGAGGACGCGAACGCCACGATTCCCCAGCGCGAACAACGGCCATAAGTCGGCTTGATGCCGACGATGCCGGTGAAGGCCGCGGGCTGGCGGATCGAGCCGCCGGTGTCGGTGCCGGTCGCACCGAGGCAGAGATTGGCCGCGACCGCGGCCGCCGATCCGCCCGAGGACCCGCCCGGCACCAGCCTTGCTTCCGATCCCTTGCGCCGCCATGGCGATACCACCGGCCCGAACGCAGAGGTCTCGTTCGACGAACCCATGGCGAATTCGTCGTTGTTGAGCTTGCCGAGCATGACCGCGCCGTCGCGCCATAGCCGCGAGGTGACCGTGGACTCATAATGCGGCACGAAATTCGAAAGGATCTTCGAACACGCCGTCGTGCGCACGCCCTTGGTCGCGAACATCTCCTTGATGCCGAGCGGAATGCCGGCAAGCGGCCCGCCCTCGCCCTTGGCCAGCGCCGCGTCGGCCGCCCGCGCCGTCTCGCGGGCATGTTCGGGCGTTTCCAGCACATAGGCGTTGAGCACGCGCGCCCGTTCCATGGCGGCAAGATGGGCGTCGGCGAGTTCGACCGCCGTGAAGGATTTGCTGGCGAGGCCGTCGCGCGCCTCGGCGAGCGTCAGGGACGTCAAGTCTGTCATTCGTCCACCGGATCACATTGGAATTGAGCGAGCGGATCGGCCGATCGGGCGGCCTTCGCCTTGTCGTCGCGAGCCACGACCTCGAGCGCGGCTTCCATCGCCTTGTCGAGATCGGGATCGCCGCCCTGTTGCTCGATCGCGTCGAGATAGGCCATGTAGGCCCGGTAGGCCGCCTCGTCGTCGCACAGAAGACACATCGGCTTTCTCCCGGCGCGAAACTATTCGACGACCTTCGGCACCAGGAAGAAGTGATCCTCCGACGCCGGCGCGTTGGCGACCACCGCATCGGCGTTGTCGCCGTCGTCGACGACATCGGCGCGCTTCTTCATGGCCATGGGCGTTACCGAGGTCATCGGCTCGACGCCCTCGACATCGACTTCGCCGAGTTGCTCGACGAACGCAAGGATGGCGTTGAGCTCGCCCTTGAGATGATCGATTTCCTCGTCCTTGACGGCGATACGCGCCAGATGCGCGATGCGGCGGACGGTGGCGGCATCGACCGACATGACGGATGTCCTCATGAGCTTCCCGGACGGGTGCCCAGGAATTGACCCGCGCGACCGGTCCGGCCGCCGCGTCATACTAATATAATGTGCCGCGCGCCCTATAGCAGACCCGGCTTTTGCGCCGCAACCCGCGCCAAGCAGCGCCAAGGCGCGCCGGCAGCCTCAATTTCAGCCAGGGGCGCGCGGACCGGCAAGACCCGGCGTCGCGGGACCCGTATCGATTGGGCCATGGCAAGCGCCCGCGCGAGGGAGAGCGCCTCGGCCTGCCTCGCGGGACGCGCATGCCGGCGCCGCGTTCGCGCGGCGCGGCGCGCTTTGCCGCCGGCGTGAGCCCATGCTAGGCAGCCTTATGCCCGCGTTCGTCGCCCCGCTCGTCGAAGCCGCCGCCCATTGGCCGGCGCGTGGCGCGCTGATCGGCCTCGACCTTGGCGAGAAAACCGTGGGCGTCGCGGTCTCCGATCCCGATCGGCGCGTGGCGACCGGGGTCGAAACGATCCGCCGCAAGAATTTCGGGACCGATTCGGCCCACCTGCTCAAGCTCGCCGCCGAACGCGACGCGCGCGGTTTCGTCATCGGGCTTCCGGTCAACATGGACGGCAGCGAGGGACGGCGCGCGCAGGCGACACGCGCCTTCGCGCGCAATCTCGCCAAGCTCACGCCGCATGCGATCGCCCTGTGGGACGAGCGACTCTCGACCGCCGCCGTCGAGCGCGAGCTGATCGCCGCCGACGTCAGCCGGGCGAACCGGGCGCGCGTGATCGACGAGCACGCGGCGATCTTCATTTTGCAGGGCGCGCTCGATCGGCTCGCGCGGCTGAACGGAGGCCGGCCGGCATGAGCGCGGTGCTCGGCGCGCTCGCGCCCGTGTTCATGCTGATCGCCGCCGGCGCGGCGTTGCGGCGCACGCTGCTGCCGGGCGAGGCGGAATGGCACGGCGTCGAGCAGATCACCTATTTCGTGCTGATCCCGGCCTTGCTCATCGAGACGTTGATGCGGGCCGACTTCATGGGCGTGCCGTTCGGCCGCGTCGGCGGGGCGCTGACGCTGTCGGTCGTGGCGATGGCGGCGCTATGCCTCGCGCTATGGCCGATCCTGTCCAAAAGAGGCGGGCTCGGCGGCCCCGCCTTCTCCTCTTTGTTTCAGGGCGCGACGCGCTGGCAGACCTTCGTCGCGCTCGCGGTGGCGAGCAACCTGCACGGCGACGAGGGCCTGGCGCTCGCTTCCGTCGCCATGGTCGCGATGATCCCGCTGCTGAACGTGATCAATGTCGCCGTGCTGGCGCATTTCGCCTCGCCCGGACCGACGCGCTGGGGCGTCGTCGCGCTCACCATCCTGCGCAATCCGTTCATCTGGTCGTGCGCCGCCGGTGTCCTGCTCAACGTGACGCAGGCGCCGGTGCCGAAGGTCGTGGCCACCTTCCTGGATACGCTCGGCCGCTCCTCGCTCGCGCTCGGGCTGATGGTGGTGGGCGCGGGCCTGCGGATGGAAGGAATCCTGCGGCCGCTTCCGGCTGCATGGCTCGCCACGGCCCTCAAGCTCGCCTTGATGCCGATCTTCGCCGTCACGCTCGGGATGATCTTTGGCCTGAGCGGCACCGGCCTTGTCGTCGTGGCGATCTGCGCCTCGGTGCCGACGGCGTCGAGCGCCTTCGTACTCGCGCGTCAACTCGGCGGCGACGCGCCCTTCATGGCCCAGATCATCACGCTGCAGACCATCGTCGCGGCGGCGACGATGCCGCTCGTCATCGCGCTGACGACGCTCGCCTGACCGACCCGGCCGACCGGATCAGGCCGGCGCCAGCGCGCGGTCCGTCAGACGGCGCGCGTTTGTTTCCGTGATGTCGGCGGCGCCGTAGAATTGCCCGCGCGGATCGGCGAGGCGCGCGCGCGCGAAAACCTCCGCGATCTCCGGCGCGGTCGCGTTGAGCGCGGCGGCGGCCGCGAGCGTCGCCACCAGTTCGACCGATGCGCGCGCGCCGGCCTCCGCGCTTGGCCGCGTCAGGCTCGCGCCGACGCGCGCGACCGTGGATTCGACGCCCGGAAGCCCTCTGGCTTCGCCGGCCAATTCGCCGATGAGCGCGCGCGTCGCTTCGCCCTCGCGCGCGATCGCGCGCAGCACGTCGAGACACATGACGTTGCCGGACCCCTCCCAGATCGCGTTGACCGGCGCCTCGCGATAATGGCGCGCGAGCGGGCCCTCCTCGGTGTAGCCGTTGCCGCCGAGGCACTCCATCGCCTCGTGGAGAAATCCGGGCGCCGCCTTGCAGACCCAATATTTGACCGCCGGCGTCAGCACGCGCGCGCGGATCGCCTCGCGCGGGTCGCTGGCGGCCAGATCGAAAGCGCGCGCGAGCCGCGTCACCAGCGCCGTCGTCGCCTCGACCTGCAGCGCCATGTCGGCGAGCACCGAGCGCATCAGCGGCTGATCGGCGAGATGCTTCTGGAAAACGCTTCGGTGCCGGGTGTGATTGAGCGCCTGCGCCAGACCGGCGCGCATCAGCCCGGCCGAGGCGAGAGCGCAATCGAGCCGCGTGAGCTGCACCATTTCGATGATCGTGGGCACGCCGCGTCCCTCCTCGCCGACGCGCACGGCATGGGCCTCGACGAATTCCACCTCGGAGGAGGCGTTGGAGCGGTTGCCGAGCTTGTCCTTCAGTCGCTGGACGCGCAGGCCGTTGACGCGCCCGTCCGGCTCGAAACGCGGCATGAAGAAGCAGGTGAGCCCGCCTTCGGCTTGCGCCAGCACGAGAAAGGCGTCGCACATCGGCGCGGACATGAACCATTTATGGCCGGTGAGCCGATAGGCGTCGCCCTCGCGCGTGGCGCGCGTCGAATTCGCGCGCACGTCGGTGCCGCCCTGTTTCTCGGTCATGCCCATGCCGATGGTCATGCCGCGCTTGTCGCGCCAGGGCCGGAAGTCCGGATCGTAGGCGCGCGTGGCCACGCGCGGCATCACCTCGGCGAGCAGCGCCGGCTCCCGCGTGATCGGCGCGATCGCCGCCCGCGTCATGGTAATCGGACACAGATGCCCACACTCGATCTGCGCGGCCATGTAGAATTTCGCGGCGCGGACGACCTCCGCCGGCGCGCCCGCGCGGGCGCCCTCGCCGGTCCACGTGCCGTTATGCAGCCCGGCGCGCGCGCTCTCGGCCATCAATTCGTGATAGGCGGGATGGAATTCGACGCCGTCGCGGCGAAAGCCGCGCGGATCAAACGCGGCGAGCCGGGGCGGGCTCACATTCGCCTCGCGCCCGCGCGCCATCATCGCCGCCGACCCCCACAGGCGCCCGAAATCGGCAAGCTCGGCGGCGGCGCTCCCGGCCCCATTGGCCGCGACCGCCTCCGCGAGCGGCCGGTCGGCGGCGAAAAGATCGACGTCCTCGTAGGGCGGCGACTGGTTGAAGACCTCGTGGGTCTCGAACGACGAACGCATGGGCGAATTCCTCGATCCCGGAGCGGAGAAATCGCGCCGAGATTACCATGCTGGTGGAAATGTCACGTCCGGCGAAATCGACCCTTGCCGGGCGCGGGCCGACTGGCCTATAGAACCTCCTTTAATGACCCCGGCCCCGAAATCGTCCTTCGTCCTCGCGCGCCGCCACCTTCTCGGCATCGAGGGGCTTTCGCGGGACGACATCGCCGGCCTGCTCGATCTCGCCGAGGAATTCGTCGAGCTCAACCGCCAGGTCGAGAAAAAGCGCACCACGCTGCGCGGCCGCACCCAGGTCAACCTTTTCTTCGAAGCTTCCACGCGCACCCAGGCGTCCTTCGAGATCGCCGGCAAGCGCCTCGGCGCCGACGTCATGAACATGTCGGTGGCTTCCTCCTCCATGCGCAAGGGCGAGACGCTGATCGACACCGCGGTCACGCTCAACGCCATGCATCCCGACATTCTGATCATGCGCCATCACGCCTCCGGCGCGGTCGAACTGCTCGCGCGCAAGGTCGACGGCTCCGTCGTCAACGCCGGCGACGGCGCTCATGAACACCCGACCCAGGCCCTGCTCGACGCGCTCACCATCCGGCGCAACAAGAAGCGGCTGGAGGGCCTGATCGTGGCGATCTGCGGCGACGTGCTGCATTCGCGCGTGGCGCGCTCCAACATCCTGCTGCTCAACACCATGGGCGCGCGGGTGCGGGTCGTGGCGCCGTCGACGCTGCTGCCGCCCGGCATCGAGCGCATGGGCGTGGAAGTGACGCGCGACATGCGCGAGGCTCTCGACGGCGCCGACATCGTCATGATGCTGCGCCTTCAGCGCGAACGCATGGTCGGCTCGTTCGTGCCGTCGAGCCAGGAGTATTTCCATTATTTCGGTCTCGACGAAAAGAAACTCGCTTACGCCAAGCCGGACGCGCTCGTCATGCATCCGGGTCCGATGAATCGCGGCGTCGAAATCGACTCGCTGGTGGCCGACGGCCCGCAATCGCTCATTCGCGAACAGGTGGAGATGGGCGTCGCGGTGCGCATGGCGGTGCTCGAGGCGCTGGCGCGCAATCTGCCCAATGCGTAGGGCGAGCCCGCCGAGACCAGGTCGCGGCGGAACGGAGTTCGCCGCAAGAAAAGCGCGCGCGCGGACCGCGGCGCGGACGATGACAGGGAAAGAGCCTTTCACCCCATGCTGAGCGACCGACGCCCGATCCTGCTCGCCAACGCCCGCCTGATCGATCCCTCGCGCGATCTCGACGGGCCCGGCGACGTTCTGATCGTCGATGGCGCCATCCGCGACGCGCGGCGCGGCATCGGCGCGGCCGGCGTTCCCGAGGGCACCGAGATCGTCAATTGCGCCGGCAAGGTCGTCGCCCCCGGCCTCGTCGACATGCGCGCCTTCGTCGGCGAACCGGGCGCGAGCTACCGCGAGACCTTCGCCTCCGCGAGCCAGGCCGCCGCCGCCGGCGGCATCACCACCATCATCTGCCAGCCCAACACCAAGCCGGCGATCGACAATTCCGCGACCGTGGATTTCGTGCTGCGGCGCGCGCGCGACACCGCGATCGTCAACATTCATCCGATGGCCGCGCTGACCAAGGGACTCGCCGGCGAGGAAATGACCGAGATCGGCCTCCTCAAGGCGGCCGGCGCCGTCGCCTTCACCGACGCCGACAAGAGCGTCGTCAACGCGCAGGTGATGCGCCGCGCGCTGACCTACGCGCGCGATTTCGACGCCCTCATCGTTCACCACACCGAGGATCCGAGCCTGGTCGGCGACGGCGTCATGAACGAGGGCGAATATGCCGCGCGGCTCGGCCTGCACGGCGTACCTTGCGCGGCCGAGGCCGTGATGCTCGAGCGCGATACGCGCCTCGTCGCGCTGACGGGCGGGCGCTATCACGCCGCCTCGCTCACCTGCCGCGAGTCGCTCGACATCCTCGCCCGCGCGCGCGACGCCGGCCTCATGGTCAGCGCCTCGACCTCGATCAATCACGTTTCGCTCAACGAAAACGACATCGGCCCCTATCGGACCTTCCTGAAGACCTGTCCGCCGCTGCGCGCCGAGGACGATCGCGTCGCGATGATCGAGGCGGTCGGCGCGGGCCTGATCGACGTGCTGATGTCGGATCACAATCCGCAGGACGTGGAGACCAAGCGCCTGCCCTTCGCCGAGGCCGCGCCCGGCGCGGTCGGTCTCGAAACCATGCTCGCCGCCGGCCTGCGCCTCGTCCACAATGACGAGGTCAAACTGACGGCGCTCATTCGCGCCATGTCGACGCGGCCTGCCGAGCTTCTCGGCATTCCGGCCGGCACGCTCAAGCCCGGCGCGCCCGCCGACATCGTCGTCATCGATCTCGACGCGCCATGGGTGCTCGACCCCGCCGACCTGAAATCGAAATGCAAGAACACGCCCTTCGACGAGGCGAAGTTCACCGGCCGCGCCGTGCGCACGATCGTCGCCGGCCGCACCGTGTTCGAGCGGGTGTAGACGAAGCCGGCGGCGTTCGCCTTTCGCGCAAATGAGCTGGGCCCCTCGCTGAACCCTCCTTTCGGGCGGACCGTGAAAAGTTCCGGCGCGGCGGCGCGCATGCCCCTTACCTTTCCTCTTTCCTCGTCTTGAAAGGGAGAGGATAAAGGAGGGGGTAGCGCCACTTCCTCACCGCCGCGACCGCGCCACGGACCGATCCGCCATGTCGCCCCTCATCCTGCCCTCCTCCTTCGTCCTCGGCTATCTGCTCGGCTCGATCCCATTCGGATTGATTGTCACGCGCCTTTACGGCGCGCGCGATCCGCGCACCATCGGCTCGGGCAATATCGGCGCGACCAACGTGCTGCGCACCGGCAACAAGGGCCTCGCCGCGCTGACGCTCGCCGGCGACATGCTCAAGGGAACGGCGGCCGTCCTGATCGGCGGCTTCTATGGCGCCGAAGCGGCCATGGCCGCCGGGGTCGGCGCGTTTCTGGGCCACCTCTTTCCGTTGTGGCTACAGTTCAAGGGCGGCAAGGGAGTCGCGACCTATATCGGCGTCGCGCTCGGACTTAGCTGGCCGGCGGCGCTGGTCTTCGCCGGCGTCTGGCTCGCGATGGCGGCGGCGATGCGACTGTCCTCGCTCGCCGCGCTGACAGCGAGCCTTGCCGCGCCGCTGTTCGTCTGGTGGCGGGGCAACGCCTCCCTCGCCGCGCTCCTCGCCTTCATGACCGCGCTGTTGTGGTTCATGCACCGCGCCAACATCAAGCGCCTGTTAGGCGGCACCGAACCCCGCATCGACCGCGATTCCTGATCGCCACGACATCGAACGCCGCGAGGACGCCGTGGAGCAGCAACGCGTACGCAGCCTCACCGACCGCCAGCGGATCGACTGGCTGCGATTGATCCGCAGCGAACGGGTCGGACCCCGCACCTTCCGGATGCTTATCAATCATTGCGGCAGCGCGAGCGCGGCGCTCGCGGCGCTCCCGGAATTCGCCCGGCGCGGCGGCGCGGCGCGCGCGGTGCGCGTCTGCTCGCTGGAACAGGCCGAGCGGGAACTCGCGGCCGCGGCGCGGCTCGGCGTGGAATATCTCGCCGCCGGCGAACACGGCTACCCGCCCCGCCTGGCGATGATCGACGACGCCCCTCCCTTGCTGGCCGTGCGCGGATCGGCGGAATGTCTGGCATCGCCCGCGATCGCGCTGGTCGGCTCGCGCAACGCCTCGGGCGCGGGCATGAAATTCGCCGAGCGGCTCGCCGCCGATATCGGACGGGCGGGCCTTGTCACCATTTCGGGGCTTGCCCGCGGCATCGACGCCGCCGTCCATCGCGCGAGCCTGACGACCGGCACCATCGCCGTGCTCGCCGCCGGCCACGATCGCATCTATCCGCCCGAACACGAAAGCCTGCTCGCCGCCATCCTCGACCAACGCGGCGCGGCGATTTCGGAAATGCCGATGGGCCACGAGGCGCGCGGTCGCGATTTTCCGCGCCGGAACCGGCTGATCTCGGGCGCCTCGCTCGGCGTCGTGGTGGTGGAGGCCGCGCATCGGTCCGGCTCGCTCATCACAGCACGCATTGCCGGCGAACAGGGCCGCGAGGTCTTCGCCGTTCCCGGTTCGCCGCTCGACCCGCGCGCGGCCGGCACCAACGACCTCATCCGCCAGGGCGCGACGCTGGTGACCAAGGCCGCCGACATCATCGATGTCATCGGCCCGATCCTCGACCAGCCTTTCGATACGCCGATCGCCGAACCCGAGCGGAAGTCCGGCACGATCCCGGAGCCGGCTGCGGGCGACCGCGCGCGAATCATCGACTTGCTCGGCCCGGCGCCGCTGTCGATCGACGACATCATCCGCCTTTCCGGCGTGTCGCCGGCGATCACGCGCACGGTTTTGCTGGAACTCGAACTTGCCGGCCGGCTCGAACGCCATGGCGGCGGGCTGATTTCGCTGCGAATGTGAAGCCGAACCAAACGCAGGCGCCGCCGCCGACGAACCCGTCGCGGGAGCGCGCGCTACCGGATGCAAAAAGTTCGACGGACCGGCGAAGGATGCCCGGTCTCGCGCCGCGGCTACCCGGTTCTCAACGCTTGCCCTGAAGCACGCCGTCGCGGTGACGCTGAACCACCTGCTGGGCCTCAAGCTGAGCCATTTCAAGGAGATAGGCGAGCATTTCGAGTCCCTGCAGCCGGCACAGGCGCGAGAGTTCGCCGGAAAGCGCCGCGACATAGGACGCGGTTTCGTCGCTCTCGATCAATGGCTGCTCGGCCATCCGAGGTCCGTCCTGGCCGACCAGCGGAGCGGTTCTTTTCACAACGGCACCTGCCGAAATTGCGGGAGAAGCATATATTAATTGGATCAATTGTGCATAAGCACCACTATTGCGCGTGTATACTAGCGATAGAATTTCTTTTCAATTCCCCTTTTTTGACATGCCGTCAATCGCTACGGGCACACACCGCGAATTGACAGGAGGGCCGGCTTTACCCATGTTCCGGCCAACGCGACGGGGCCGAACTCGATTTTCGCATCCCCGAAAAACATAATAAGCCATTGGAAAAACATGAATATCGTCGTCGTCGAGTCGCCCGCGAAAGCCAAGACGATCAATAAATATCTGGGCGGCTCCTACGAGGTGCTGGCCTCTTTCGGCCATGTCCGCGACCTTCCGGCCAAGAACGGGTCGGTCGATCCCGACGCCGATTTCCACATGATTTGGGAAGTCGATCCTAAGGCGGCCAAGCGTCTCGCCGACATCGCCCGCGCGGTGAAGGGAGCCGACAAGCTCATCCTCGCCACCGACCCCGATCGCGAGGGCGAAGCCATCTCCTGGCACGTGCTCGAAGTGCTCAAGGAGAAGCACGCGCTCAAGGGCCAGGCGGTCGAGCGCGTGGTCTTTAACGCCATCACCCGGCAGGCCGTCACCGAGGCGATGAACAATCCCCGCCGGATCGATCAGGCGCTGGTCGACGCCTATATGGCGCGCCGGGCGCTCGATTATCTCGTCGGCTTCACCCTCTCGCCGGTGCTTTGGCGCAAATTGCCGGGCGCGCGCTCGGCCGGGCGCGTGCAATCGGTCGCGCTCAGGCTGGTCTGCGACCGCGAGCTCGAAATCGAGAAATTCGTCGCCCGAGAATACTGGTCGCTCGTCGCCACGCTCGCCACGCCGCGCGGCGAAACCTTCGAGGCGCGTCTCGTCGGCGCCGACGGCAAGAAGATCCAGCGTCTCGACATCGGCTCGGGCGCCGAAGCGGAAGCATTCAAGGCGGCCCTGCTCGCCGCGCGATACAGCGTCGTCTCGGTCGAGGCCAGGCCCGCGCGGCGCAACCCGTACGCGCCCTTCACCACCTCGACGCTGCAGCAGGAAGCCAGCCGCAAGCTCGGCTTCGCGCCCGCCCACACCATGCGCATCGCGCAGCGTCTCTATGAGGGCGTCGACATCGGCGGCGAGACCGTCGGCCTCATCACCTATATGCGGACCGACGGCGTGCAGATCGCCGAGGAAGCGATCCACGCCGTGCGGCGCGTCATCGAGAAGGATTACGGCAAGCCCTACGTGCCGGACGCGCCGCGGCGCTATAGCTCCAAGGCCAAGAACGCGCAGGAAGCGCACGAGGCGATCCGCCCGACCGATCCGGGACGCCGGCCGAAGGACGTGCGCCGCCACCTCGATCCCGAGCAGGCCAAGCTCTACGAGCTCATCTGGCTGCGCGCGATCGCGAGCCAGATGGAATCGGCCGAGCTCGAACGCACCACCGTCGACATCACCGCGCAAGCGGGCGCGCGCTCGCTCGACCTGCGCGCCAGCGGCACCGTCATCAAATTCGACGGCTTCCTCACGCTCTACCAGGAAGGCCGCGACGACGACGGCGAGGACGAGGACAGCCGCCGCCTGCCGCAAATGGGCGCGGGCGAGCCGCTGACGCGCCGCGATCTCAGCGTGACGCAGCACTTCACCGAACCGCCGCCGCGCTTCTCGGAGGCCTCCCTCGTCAAGCGCATGGAAGAGCTCGGCATCGGCCGGCCCTCGACCTATGCCTCGATCCTGCAGGTGCTCAAGGACCGCAGCTACGTCAAGCTCGACAAGAAGCGGCTGGTGCCGGAGGACAAGGGCCGCGTCGTCGTCGCCTTCCTCGAAAACTTCTTCGCCCATTACGTCGAATACGACTTCACCGCCTCGCTCGAAGAACAGCTCGATCGCATCTCCAACAACGAGATCGCCTGGCGCGACGTGCTCCATGATTTCTGGCGCGGCTTCATCGGCGCGGTCGACGAGATCAAGGATTTGCGCGTGACCGAGGTGCTCGACGCGCTCGACGCGATGCTGGCGCCGCATATCTATCCGCCGCGCGCCGACGGCGGCGACCCGCGCCAATGTCCGAGCTGCGCCGGCGGACGCCTCAATCTCAAGATCGGCAAGTTCGGCGCGTTCGTGGGCTGCACCAATTATCCCGAATGCCGCTACACGCGCCCGCTGACCGCGGGGGGCGAAGCCGAGAGCGCGACGCGCGTGCTCGGCACTGACCCAGAAACCGGGTTCGACGTCACCGTGCGCGCCGGACGTTTCGGGCCCTATCTCCAGCTCGGCGAAGGCAGCGACGGCGAGAAGCCGAAGCGCGCGAGCCTGCCCAAGGGCGTGTCGCCGGCCGACATCGAGCTCGAGACCGCGCTCGGTCTGTTGTCGCTTCCGCGCGTCGTCGGCCGCCATCCCGAGACCGGCCAGCCGATCAAGGCCGGCGTCGGGCGTTTCGGTCCCTATGTGCAACATGAAAAGACCTACGCGAGCCTGGAAACCGGCGACGACGTGCTCACCATCGGGCTCAATCGCGCCGTCACGCTGATCGCGGAGAAACAGGCCAAGGGTCCGCGGCGCGGACGTTTCGGCGCGGACCCGGGAAAGGCGCTCGGCGAACATCCCGCGCGCGGCGGCGTCATCACCGTCAAATCGGGTCGTTACGGCGCCTATGTCAGCCATGACGGCGTGAACGCGACGCTGCCGGGCGACAAGTCGCCCGACACCATCACGCTCGACGAGGCCGCCGCCTTGATCGACGCCCGCGCCGCCAAGGGCGGCAAGAAGGCGAAGAAATCCGCCGCGCCGAAAGCCGCGAGGCCGAAGGCTCGCAAGTCGACGACCGCCGCCGAGGAATCCGCCGCGCCGCCCTTCGACATCGACGGCGCCGGAACCGTCAAGCCGGCGTCGCGAACGGCCAAGACGCGCGCCGGAGACGGAACGCCGGCGGCCAAAACGCGCGCGAAGCCGCCCGCGAAAGCGCCCGCCAAGACGGCGCGCCCCTCCGCCGGCAAATCCGCGTCGAAGCAGACAGCGAAGTCCGCCGCCAAGTCGGCCGCGAAGTCGCCGGCCAAGAGCGCTGCGTCCAAATCCATGGCAGGGTCGCCGCCGCGAAAGGCAGCCGGCAAAAAATCGTGAAAAAGCGGGACCGCGACGCGCCACGCCAACTCCCCACGCGGGAAGACGTGATCGCGTTCATCCGCGCGCAACCGGGACAGGTCGGCACGCGCGAGATCGCCCGCGCCTTCGGCCTGAAGAACGCCGACCGCGCCGACCTGCGCGGCATGCTGCGCGAACTCGCCGACGAAGGCATCCTCACCAAGCGTCGCCGTCAAATCCACCACGCCGGCGATCTGCCCCCCGTGGTGCTCGCCGAGATCACCGGGCGCGACGCCGACGGCGAGCTTGTCGCGGTTCCGGTCGAGTGGGACGAGGAGCGCCGCGGCCCGCCGCCGCGCATTCACGTTTTCATCCCCCGCCGGGCGCATGCGGCGGCGACGGGCGCGATCGGCGACCGCGCGCTATTGCGGGTCGAGGAGATCGAGGGCGCCGACGACGCGATCCGCCATCGCGGCCGCATCCTCAAGGTCATCGATCACGCCCGCCATCGCGCGCTCGGCATCTTCCGCGCGCTCGACAATGGCGGCGGACGCATGATCCCGATCGACAAGAAGCAGCTCGGGCGCGAGATCGCGATTTCGCCGACCGACGCCGCCGGCGCGCGGGACGGCGACCTGATCTCGGTCCATCTCCATCGCGGACGCGCCTATGGCCTGCCCTCCGGGCGCGTCGCCGAACGGCTCGGCTCGCTCAAGACCGAGCGCGCGGTCAGCATGATCGCCATCCACGCCCATGAAATTCCGCACGTGTTTCCGCCGGCGGCGCTGCGCGAGGCGGAGGCGGCGACGCCCCTCTCGCTCCAAGGGCGCGAGGATTGGCGCGATCTTCTCCTGGTGACGATCGACCCGCCCGACGCCAAGGATCATGACGACGCCGTGCACGCCGAAGCCGACACCGATCCGGCCAATCGCGGCGGTTTCGTTCTGCATGTGGCGATCGCCGATGTCGCGCATTTCGTCACCCCGGGCTCCGCGCTCGACCGCGAGGCGCTCGCGCGCGGCAACTCGGTCTATTTCCCGGACCGTGTCGTGCCGATGCTGCCCGAGCGGATTTCCAACGATCTCTGCTCGCTCAAGCCCGGCGAAGCGCGCGGCGCGCTCGCCGCGCGGATGGTGATCGGCGCCGACGGGCGCAAGCGGTCGCATTCCTTTCACCGCGTGCTGATACGGTCGGCCGCCAAGCTCAGCTACGCCGAGGCGCAGGCGGCCGCGGAAGGTCGCGGCGGGGAAACCGCGCGCCCGCTTGCCGAACCGGTTCTCGCCCCGCTCTACGCCGCCTATGCCGCGCTCAAACGCGCGCGCGCCGAGCGCGAGCCGCTCGATCTCGACCTGCCCGAGCGCAAGATACTGCTCAAACCGGACGGCACCGTCGACCGCGTCGTGGTCCCGGAACGCCTGGATGCCCACAAGCTGATCGAGGAGTTCATGATCCTCGCCAACGTTTCCGCCGCGGAAACGCTGGAGAAGGCGCGCGTGCCGGTGATCTACCGCGTGCATGACGAGCCGTCGCTGGAGAAGGTCGGCGCGTTGCGCGAATTCCTCCGCACGCTCGACATTCCGCTCGCCAAGACCGGCACCCCGCGCCCATCGCTGTTCAACCGCATCCTCGACCAAGTCAGGGGCCGCGACGCGGAGGCGATGGTCAACGAGGTCGTTTTGCGCGCGCAGGCGCAGGCCGAATATTCGGTGGAAAATTTCGGCCATTTCGGCCTCAATCTGCGGCGCTACGCGCATTTCACCTCGCCGATCCGCCGCTACGCCGATCTCGTCGTGCATCGCGCGATCATCCGCGCGCTGGATTTGGGCGCGGGCGCGCTCGCCGAGGGCGAGACCAGCGAAACGCTCGGCGAAATCGCCGCGGCGATCTCGGTGACCGAGCGACGCGCGATGCGCGCCGAACGCGAGACAACCGACCGGCTGATCGCGCATTTCCTGGCCGACCGGATCGGCGCGACGTTCAACGCGCGCGTCTCCGGCGTCACGCGCGCGGGCCTGTTCGTCAGGCTCGACGAGACGGGCGCGGACGGCTTCGTTCCGGCGCGCACCATCGGGCACGAATATTTCCATTTCGACGAGGCGCGCATGGCGCTGGTCGGCGGGCGCAGCGGCGCCATGCACCGGCTCGGCGACATCGTCGAGGTGCGGCTGGTCGAGGCCGCGCCCGTCGCCGGCGCGTTGCGATTTGAATTGCTGTCGGAGGGCACCATCGTCCAAGGTGGCCGAACGCGCGGCGAGCGACCCGGACCGGCCAAGGCGCGCGGCCGGCGCGCCGCGCCGACCGAGGGTCGGCGCAACGAGCGGACGAAATCCACGAAGGCGAAGACCGCGCGATCCGGCCGCAAGGGCGCGGGCCGCGCCGGACCGAAGAGGAAGCGAAAGTAGACGAAATGACCGACACGACCGCGCTGCCGCAGATCTACCACGTCGATTTCAGCCCGCACCAGAAGCACCCGAACGTCACGCCCCGCGACGCGGCCACCTTGATCGTGGTGGATCGCGCCTCCTCACCGGGCAAGGTGCTGCTCGGACGGCGCAGCCCGAACCAGGTGTTCATGCCCGGCAAGCTCGTGTTTCCCGGCGGGCGCGTCGACGCCACCGACCACCGCGCCAAGGTCGCCTCACCTCTCGCCGCCGATGTCGAGCGTCGCCTCATGCTGCGCAGCGGCAAGGCCGGCGCCGCCAAGGCGCGCGGCTTCGCGGTCGCGGCCGTGCGCGAGGCCTATGAGGAAACCGGCATCTGCCTCGGTCCGTTCGCCGAGGGCGCGGCGCGCGACCATGATCCCACGCGTGCCTTCGCTCAATCGGGATTGCTGCCCGATCTCGCCGACCTTCAATTCATCGCCCGCGCGATCACGCCGCCGCGGCTGGTGCGACGCTTCGACACCCGTTTCTTCGCCGCCGACGCGGGCATGATCACCCATCGCATCGACGGCGTGGTCGGGCCGGACACCGAGCTGGTGGAACTGGTGTGGCTATCCATCGCCGATGCGCTGAGGCAGGACCTGCTCCCGATCGTGCGGCAGGTGCTGCTTGACCTCGACGAGCGGATCGCGGCCGGCATGCGGCGCGAGGCCCCGGTGCCCTTCTATTCCTTCTCCAACGGCCATATGCGCCGGCAATGGCTCTGACATCCCCGGCCTGAAGGGCTCCAACAACGCAGGATGGGCGGGGCGGACAGTTCCTTGACATTGACGCAATCCCGGGTAGGTTGCGCGCCAGCGGACGGCTGGCGCCACCACGGGGACGTCGGGCCGTCTTTTAACAATTCCAATAGCTTACACGACGCCGGAGTTCGACCATGGCCAAGGCCGTCACCATCAAGATCAAGCTGGTTTCGACCGCCGACACTGGCTACTACTACGTGGCCAAGAAGAACTCGCGCACGATGACGGACAAGCTCGTCAAGAAGAAGTACGACCCCGTCGCCAAGAAGCACGTCGAATTCCGCGAATCGAAGATCAAGTAAGCAGGCCACGCGGATTCATCGAACGCGGCGCGGCCGGCGCTCCGTCTCGTTCCTCACGCTTTCCGATCCAGTTTCCGATCGACTGACTCGCTCGCCCGGGTCACGCGCCCTATCGGCTCGGCGCGGCACTTCGCGTCGCGCGGGTAAATCCTCACCCGTCTTTTTCGGCTCCATCGGCCTCGATACCAAGACGCCGACAGGCCGACCCGATCCAGGAATCGGCGGACGGAAACCGCGCCTTCCTTCCGCGCATCGCCGTGCTCGACGACCACAGATGCACGGCGACGGTATGTGGCTCGATGCGATCCTCCACCGACCGATCCGGCCCGAAGAACATTCCGGCCTCCGCGTAGTGGACGGGATAGAACGCGGTCCTGTCCCGGGCATGCGCACCCAATCCGTGCCGCTTCACAAGTTCCGTCAGGGCGATCGGGCCGAACGATCCCCACGGCATGTCGCCGGCGCGCTGGTGTCGTCCGATCACGCCGCGCAGCCGCTGCTTCATTTTTTGGCGGGCGGTCCACCAGGGCGGCACGGGTACGTTCGATTCGATCAGCGCGGCCAGATCACGAAGGATCGCCGAGTCCGGCGGCAATCTCAGGAATGCCGTGCAAATGGCGCCGTCGTCCTCCCAGGCGAAGACGTATTCGCCGTCGTCGCGGTACGGACGAAGCAGCAACATGTCGGTATCGGCCCAGATCAGGTTGCCGCGCATCAGGAGACGATAGCGGAAGCGATCGGAGAACAGCGCCGGGCTGCCGGTTTCGCGATGGCGAACCACCTCCGTCATCGGGATGAGGTCGCCCGCGTCTTCAAGCGTGACGCCGGCCGGAACGCCCGAGACGTCGTTATAGGTCCACAGGACGGCCGCGTGTCCGCATGCGACCCAGGACGTCAGGCACAGGCGCTCCAACCACCCCAGTTTCTCGCCGATCCACAGCGAATGAAGCGGCGTGAGGCCGGGCATGTGAAAGACTCACGCCGCCGCCAACACCACGCGATTGCGACCGTCGCGCTTGGCGCGATAAAGCGCCTGATCGGACCGCTTGAGCAGATCGGCGACCGATTCTCCGCATTCGAGCGTCGCCACGCCGACCGAGATCGTCACCTCGACGCGCTTGCCGCCGCGATCGACGGTAAACGGTTCGCACGCCACCGCGCGGCGCAGCCGTTCGCCGACCATGGTCGCGACGCCGGGGTCGGCTTCCGGCATGACGACGACGAATTCCTCCCCGCCGTAGCGGCACGCCAGGTCGATGCCCCGGATCGATTTGCGGACGCGCGTCGCGAACTCGCGCAGCACGTCGTCGCCCGATTCGTGACCATAGCTGTCATTGATCGACTTGAAGAAGTCGATGTCGAGCATCATCAGCGTCAACGGCTTGCCGCGCAGATGCGCCTGCTGGGTGAGCGTTTCGAGATGGCTTTCGAGATAGCGCCGGTTGTGCAGGCCGGTGAGCGCGTCGGTGATCGCCATTTCGATGGAGACCTGCACGTTGTCGCGCAGATGTTCGGTGTAGCGGCGGCGGCGCACCTGCGTGCGCGCGCGGGCGAGCAGTTCGTTGCTGTCGACCGGCCGCATCAGATAATCGTTGATGCCGATTTCGAGACCGCGCAGCAGGCGTTTGCGGTCGTCGGCCTCGATCAGCGCGAGAATGGGGATGTTGCGCGTGCGTTCGAGCGAACGCGCCTGGCTGCACAGCCGCAAGCCGTCATGGCCCTGCAGTCCGAGCGAGACGATCAGCAGGTCGTAATTGCCCTCGGCCGCGGTGAACAGCGCGTCCGCGGGATTTGGCTCGACATCGACCTCGTGCTCGGCGCAGAGGATATGGGCGAGGCGCTCTTGCGAGGAGGCGCGATCGTCGATGATCAGCACGCGGCCGCTCTTGCCGGTATCGGCGACGGCGTCGCGCTCCGGGCCGCCGAGGCCGATATCGCGCGAGGTCACCGCGCGCATGCGCAATTCGTCGGTCATCATCTTCAGCCGCGTGAGCGAACGCACCCGCGCGATCAGCACGACATCGGAAACCGGCTTGGTGAGGAAGTCGTCGGCGCCGGCCTCGAGCCCGCGCAGCCGATCGGACGGCTGGTCGAGCGCGGTCACCAGCACCACCGGAATGAAATGGGTGTTGGGATTGGACTTGATGCGGCGGCAGACCTCGAAGCCGTCCATGTCGGGCATCATCACGTCGAGAAGCACGATGTCGCATTCGGCGCGGCGGCAGATTTCGAGCGCCTGGGCGCCGTTCGACGCGGTCACGACATCGAAATACTCGGCCGAGAGCTGGGCTTCGAGCAACTTCACATTGGTCGGAATGTCGTCGACAATCAGAACGCGAGCCGACATTGCGCTTACTCCTAACCGATGAAGCGACGAACCGTTTCGATGAACTTGCCGACGGAAATGGGCTTGGACAGGTAGGCTTCGCAGCCGCCCTGGCGAATGCGTTCCTCGTCGCCCTTCATGGCGAAGGCGGTGACCGCCACGACCGGGATCTGGCGCAGATCGGGATCGTCCTTGATCCAGCGCGTGACATCGAGGCCGGAAACCTCGGGGAGCTGGATATCCATCAGGATCAGATCGGGCCGATGCTGGCGCGCCAAAGTCAGCGCGTCCATTCCGCTCGCGGTGCCAATCGTTCTGTACCCATGGGCCTCCAACAGATCGTGGAAGAGCTTCATGTTCAGTTCGTTGTCTTCGACGATCAGGACGGTCTTCGCCACCCTTGGCCCTTTCCCGCAGGTCAAGCGCCGGCAGGTCGATCCGACGCCGGCGCCCTCCTGTTCGATTTGCTCGGACAGGATGAGTAAAAATAGATAGGATAGGTTACGGAAACGCAAATATCCTAGAATCATGAAAGAGTTGCCACAACCCGCGCAAGTGGCTGAAGCCATTGCGGTTCAGGCTCTGGCCTTCATCGCGGGCGATCCCGCCCGGCTGGGCCGATTCCTGGCTGAAACGGGCATCGGCCCGGCGACGATTCGCGCGGCCGCCGCCGACCCGCGTTTTCTCGCCGGCGTGCTCGACTTTCTCCTCGGCGACGATTCCATGGTCCTCGCGTTCGCGGGCCATGCCGAAATCGAGCCCACCCATGTTCAGACCGCGCGCGACATCTTGGCCGGCCAGTCGAACCGCCAATAGCGCGCCATGGCGGACGGATTCTGCAGGGACTGCCTCCACGATGTCCCCTCCGGCCGGGCGCGCTGCCCACGCTGCGGGTCGCCGCGCCTGCTCGGCCATCCCGCGCTCGATACCTTCGCCATTGCCCATGTCGATTGCGACGCCTTCTACGCGACGATCGAAAAGCGCGACCGACCTGAACTCGCCGATCGGCCCGTGATCGTCGGCGGCGGGCGGCGCGGCGTCGTCTCGGCGGCCTGCTACGTCGCGCGCACCTTCGGCATCCATTCGGCGATGCCGATGTTCAAGGCGCGCGCGCTCTGCCCCGCCGCCGTCGTCATCAAGCCGGACATGGCCAAATATGTCCGCGTCGGGCGCGAGGTCCGGCGCGCGATGCTGGCGCTGACGCCGCGGGTCGAGCCGCTCTCGATCGACGAGGCGTTTCTCGACCTGACCGGGACCGAGCGGCTTCACGGCATGAGCCCGGCCCGCAGGCTCGCGCGCTTCGCCCTCGACGTCGAACGCGACATCGGCATCACCGTTTCGGTCGGGCTTTCGACCAACAAGTTTCTCGCCAAGATCGCCTCCGATCTCGACAAGCCGCGCGGCTTCGCCGTGCTCGACCCGGCGCGGGCGCCCGAATTCCTCGCGCCGCGCCCGGTCGGCTTCATCTTCGGCGTCGGCCCGGCGACCCAGGCCCGCCTCGCCGCGCGCGGACTGCGCGCCATCGCCGATCTGCAGCGCGCCGACGAAGCCGATCTGATGCGCCTATTCGGCGGCGAAGGGCGGCGGCTGTGGCGGCTTGCCCGCGGCATCGACGATCGCGCGGTGGTCGCCGATCGCGACGCCAAGTCGATCTCCACCGAAACGACATTCGAGACCGATGTCGGCGATTTCGCCGATCTCGAACGCGCGCTGTGGCGGTTGACGGAGAAGGTCTCCGAGCGCCTCAAATCCGGCGCGCTGGCCGGCGCGACGGTGACGCTCAAGCTCAAGACCGCCGATTTTCGTCCGCGCACGCGCGCGCGCTCGCTGTCCGCGCCGACCCAGCTCGCCGACAAGATTTTCGCGACCGCCCGCGACCTGCTCACGCGCGAGGTCGACGGCACCAAATTCCGCCTGATCGGCGTCGGCGTCAGCGCGCTCAAGCCGGCCGAGGAAGCCGACGACGCCGACCTCATCGATCCGCGCCGCGCGCAAGCCGAGCGCGCGATGGACGACCTCAAGCGCAAATTCGGGCGTTCGGCGATCGTGAAGGGGCTGGCGTTCGAGCCGCCGGAAAAGGACCCGCCGAAATGACTCCGCGCGCCGGCCGCGCCTCAGCCGTCCTTGCAGGGACGGCTGCTCTTCACCTCGAATTTCGTCATCGCGCCGCCGAGGACGAAATCGTTGTAGTCGAGCGAAAGCGCCCGCGTGACGCCGTTCTCGTAGAGCTCGAACGTCATCGCATAGATCGGCGTTTCCTCGACGCGCTTGGCGCCGTCGCCGCGTTCGTAATAGCTCACCGTCACCGGCCAGCGCGTGAGCTTGACGAGCGATTGATTGCCGCCGCCGGCGTCGGCGGGGCTTGGCGCTTGATCGGCGGCGATCGGCCGGCCGATCACCGTGAGCGTGTGATAGGCCTTCTCGCCGTTATCCGAACCGTCATAGATGTCGAGTTCGAGCAGCGACTTGCCCTCGCGCGCGGCGGCGATGATGCGGCGCATCTGCTCGGTCGGGAACACCGTTCCCGCCGGCAGCATCACGATCTTGGCCGCCGGCTTGGCGAGCGAGACGGTGACGCCGCCCTCGCCGCGCTCGGCGACGCCGTCGGCGATGCTGGTGACCTCGTTGTCCTTACGCGTCTCCATCCGGAAACGATAGGTCTTGCCGTCGCCGTCCTCGAAGCTGGTCGCGCGCTGGTCGCTGATGGTGACGCGCCCTTCCCCGACGTCGAGCTGAACGACATGGCGCAGATCGGTGGTGTAGCCCTCGCACGCGCTGCCGGCGAAATTGTAGAGGATGCGGCCGCGCGCGCCATCGAGCGCGGGACTGCGCCGCGATTTGGTCAGCGTCAGGTCGTAGACGGCCAGATGCGCGAGAAACGGCGCGTCGGCGACGGCCGGCACGCCCGACGCGCCGGAGAGAAAAGCGATCGCGGCCGCGCCGAGGAGCGTCGCGCGCGCGCGCCGCGCCCATGTCCTCGGCTTGCCCCTCATCGCCCCCTCCATCGCCGAAAAATCCCGCCAGGAATCGATTCCGCACCTTAGGCGAGGCGTTCACACGCGGCAATCGCGCCGCGTCGTACCCGTCGACGCGCGCCCCTGCCCGCCTTCCGGCTTGATTGCCCACGCATCATGGGCGAAAGATGGCCGTGTCTGGATTTTTTGGCGGTGAGGAAAAAATGGCGGGCGTTGTCGAGAAAAGACTGACGGAAGCGGGAATCGTGTTGCAGACACCGGCGAGCCCGGTTGCCAATTATGTGGGCGGCGTGCGCACCGGCAACCTGCTCATCATTTCGGGGCAGCTCTGCTTCGACGCATCCGGGCAATTGATGGCCAAGGGCAAGCTCGGCGGCGGCGTCTCGATCGATCACGGCCACGCCGCCGCGCGCGCCTGCGCCGTCAACCTGCTGGCGCAGGTCAAGGCCGCGCTCGGCGATCTCGACCGCGTCACGCGCGTCGTGCGCCTGGGCGGCTTCATCAACTCCACGCCCGATTTCATCGATGGACCGAAGGTCATGAACGGCGCCTCCGACGTGATGGTCGCCGCGTTCGGCGACGCCGGCCGCCATGCCCGCACCACGATCGGCGTGGCGGCGCTGCCGTTCGACGCCGCCGTCGAGGTCGAAGGCATGTTCGAAGTCGCCTGAGCCGCGGCCATGGGCGCGCTCTCCTGGCTGATCGCGCGGCCGATCGCCCACCGCGGCCTGCATGATCGCGTCCGCGGAATCATCGAGAATACATCGTCCGCGGTCGCGGCCGCGACGGCGGCGAACTTCTCGATCGAGGTCGATCTCCAGATCAGCGCCGACGGCGAGGCGATGGTTTATCACGACGACGCGCTCGGACGCCTCACCGACGGCGCCGGCGCGTTGCGAAGCCTAGAGGCGGCCGCGCTGAAGCGGGTTCCATTCAAGGAGACCGCCGACCGGATGATGACGCTCGGCGAGCTCTGCGATCTCGTCGCCGGGCGCGTCGCCATGGTGCTCGAACTCAAGAGCCATTTCGACGACAGCCACGGCCTCGTCGAGCGCGCCGCGAAGGTGCTGCGCGCCTATCGCGGGCCGGCGGCGCTGATGTCGTTCGACCCGGCCATGGTTCTCGCCGCGCGCCGGTTCGCGCCCGAACTCGCGCGCGGCATCGTCGCGCAGGACCGCTATGACGACACCGAATGGGCGTCGGTCTCCCGGAGCGGGCGACGACGGATGCGGCAACTGCGCCACGCCTTCGCCTCGCGGCCGCATTTCGTCGCTTATTCGGTCGACGACCTGCCCTCGCCCGCGCCGTGGATCGCGCGCAACCTGTTCGCCCGCCCACTCATCACCTGGACCGTGCGCACGCCCGAGCAACGCGCGCGCGCGGCGCGATGGGCCGACCAGATCATCTTCGAGGGATTTGCGCCCGAACCCTGACCCGGGCGGCGCGAGCGCCACATCGACCGGACGAGCATGGCCGCATCCGATTTCGAACTGACCGTCGTCGCGTCCATTTCGGACGTCGCGAAAACCGACTGGGACGCCTGCGCCGGCGTCGGCGATGGCGCGCGCGGAAATCCTTTCGTCGCGCATGATTTTCTCGAAAGCCTCGAAATCTCCGGCTGCGCCGCGCCCTCGACCGGCTGGGCGCCGCGCCATCTCGTCGCCCGCGAGGGCGGAACGATCGTCGGCGTCGCGCCGTGCTATCTCAAATCACATTCGCGCGGCGAATACGTGTTCGATCATGGCTGGGCGGAAGCCTATATGCGCGCCGGCGGACGCTATTATCCCAAGCTTCAGGTCGCCTCGCCGTTCACGCCGGTGACCGGCCCGCGCCTGCTCGCGCGCGAGGGAACAACGAACGCCGCCGCCCGCGCCGCGCTCGCCGACGGCCTCCTCGCGCTATGCGCGCGCGAGAAAGCTTCCTCCGTCCATGTCACTTTCGCCACGCGCGAGGAATGGGATTTCCTGAGCGCGCGCGGCTTCCTCAAGCGCACCGACCGGCAATATCATTGGGACAATCCGGGCTTCGCCTCGTTCGACGATTTTCTCGGCGCGCTGTCGTCGCGCTACCGCAAGGTGATCCGGCGCGAACGACGCGACGCGCTCGGCCAGGACATCACCGTTCGCGCGCTTACCGGCGCGGAGATCACCGAGGCCGCGCTCGACGCGTTCTTCGCGTTCTATATCGAGACCGGATCGCGCAAATGGGGCCGGCCCTATCTTAACCGCGCGTTCTATTCGCTCCTCGCCGAGCGCATGCGCGATCGCATCGTGCTGATCATGGCCGAGCGCGGCGGACGCTGGATCGCCGGCGCGATCAACTTCGTCGGCGACGGCACGCTCTACGGCCGGCATTGGGGCGCGATCGAGCACCACCCCTTCCTCCATTTCGAGGTCTGCTATTACCAGGCGATCGATCACGCCATCCGCCACCAATTCAAGCGGGTGGAGGCCGGCGCGCAGGGCGAGCACAAGGTCGCGCGCGGCTATCTCCCCGCGCCGACCTATTCGGCCCATTACATCGCCGATCCGGCGCTGCGCCGCGCGGTCGACGACTATCTCGGGCATGAGCGCGCCTATGTCGACATGGTCTCCCGCGACCTCGCCGGGTCGAGCCCGTTTCGCCAAGGCGACGGCGGCGGTGGCGGCGGTGGCGAGCCGTCTTGACCTTTGCCGCGACGTGAGGTGAATGGGGGCGATCGCAATTCCAACATGGCGGCTCCGATGCCCAGCTACGACTCCAACAACATCTTCGCCAAGATCATCCGCGGCGAACTGCCGTGCCACAAGGTCTATGAGGACGATCGCGCGCTCGCCTTTCTCGACATCATGCCGCGCGCGCCGGGGCACACGCTGATCATCCCCAAGGCGCCCGCGCGCAACCTGCTCGACGTGGCGCCCGACGATCTCGCGCATGTGATCCGCGTCGCGCAGAAGATCGCCAAGGCCGGCATGAAGGCGTTCGGCGCCGACGGCATCACGCTGCAGCAGTTCAGCGAACCTGCGAGCGGCCAGGTCGTCTATCACCTTCACGTCCACGTCATTCCGCGCAAGGAAGGCGTGGCGATGCTGCCGCCGGCGAGCCGCAAGGAAGACGACGCCGCGCTCGCCGCGCACACCAAGGCGATGATCGACGCGCTCAAGGATTGATTCCGCCGCGCGTCGATCGGCACGTGGCGATCGGCTCGCGCCATCAGTTGAGATAGAGCCCGCCCATCAGCGCGATCTCGGCGGCGGCGACGCCGGCGAGCGTCGAGCGCCGCGCCGTGAAGAAGACCGCGACGCCCACGGCGACCGCGCCGAGCCGCAACCACAAGGGCGCGCCGGCGAGCGCGCCCGGCGGCGCGATCAGCACCTGGGCGATGACGCCGGCGAGGATCGCGGTCGCGACCGCGCGCACCCAGACCATCAGCTCCGATCCCTCGTCGAGGCCGCGCGACGCCCACAGGCCGAGCAGGCGCCAGATCTCGTTCGGAAAGAGGCCGGCGAGCGCCAGCAGAAGATAGGACTGCCAGTCGCCGATCAGCTCCATCGCCGCCCCCTGCTCCAGCGGTGGACGCCATAGGCGACCGTGCCGGCCACGACCCCGCCGATGACGAGATCGATCCCGGTATGCGCGAGCGCCGCCACCGGCGCGATCGCGAGCCCGAGGCCGAGCGCGACCCAATCCTCCGCGCGGCGGCTGTTGGCGCCGATGCTCAGGAGAAAGGTCACCGGCGTCAGGAACAACACGCCCGCAGCGATGACGGGCGGAAGCCGCGCCGCGAGCACGAAGCCGATCGCGGTCGCGACCGTGCTGATCGTCACCAGGCCGGCGCCGAGGCCGTTGACGAAGGCGATGCGACGTTCGCGCGGAACCCGGGGCAACAGCCGCAGCGACTCGACCCAGAAGGTGACGGCGGTGAAATGCGCCGGCAGCAGCAGCGAACGCCAGCGCGTGCCGCGCGCGCGCAGCATCGGCATCAGCGAAACCACCATCGGGAACAGGCGGATGCCGCTCAGGCACACCGCGATCGCGGCCTGCGCCGCCCCGCTCCCGCTCGCCAGCGTCGACACCATGATGACCTGCGCGGGCGCGGCCCAGACGAACAAGGTCGAGGCCACGATCCAGCCGAAGCTGAAGTGGAGATCATGCGCGAGCGCGCCGATGCCGATATAGGTCGCGAACAGCACGTAAGCGAGGAGCGAACGGAACGCCTCGCGCAAGCCGCCCGCGAAAGCGGCCGAGGAGGAGGAGAATTCGAGCGGCGCGGGCGTGGTCAATGGCACGGTCAAGGGCCTGGTCTGTGGCGTGGTCTGTGGCCTGGTCTGTGGCGTGGTCTGTGGCGTGGTCGGGGCCGTGGTCAGGACCGTGGAATGAATGGCGTGGTCATATGCGCGATTCCGAACGACGCGCCTATCACGTGGGACGGCGCGCGCGCAGTCAAGCGACGCGGCGGAATGGCTGGCTTGTCCGGGCCAGATTTTCGGGTGGTCGTGGGGCGGCTTGCCTAGCGCGGACGCGCCGGTAGCCGGCTAGCCGGAGATCGGCTTCCCAGAGACAGGCTTAACCCGCGCCGGATCGCGCTGCTCGGGCGAGATTTCGGGATCGATCATGTCGGCCGCGGCGTCGCCGTCGACCGGCTCGCCTGTGGCGTCGACGAGCGGCAGGTCGCCGTCGTTCCAGCCGCGCACGCCGAGCTTGAGCGAATAGACCTCGCCGTAGCCGAGAAGCCTCATCACGATCGCCGCGAAGGCGCTGCGCGCCCCCGACCGGCAGACGATGACGACCGGACGTTCGCGCGCGCGCACCAGCTCCGGCACGGTTTCGGGATAGTCCCATTCGCACGCCGCTTCGAGCACCCCGCGCGGCACGTTGATCGAGCCGCGAAGGCGCAGCGCCTCGAATTCGGCTGGCTCGCGCACGTCGAGCACGAGAAGGTCGTCGCGCTCCTTGAGCATGCGGCTCAAATCCCAGGGCGCGATTTCGGCGATCTGGGCCGCCGCTTCGGCCGCGAGTTCCTGGTAGGTCCGGCGCTTCACCCCGCGTATCACTCCATACGATCATCCGTTCCGCCGCCCCTATCAGCCCGCGCCGGCGGCGACAAGACCCGAAAACGAGACCTGAACGGGCAAGGCCTCGGAAAGGCGGGCCCTAAATCCGAGGCCGGGAAACGAAAAGCCGGGCGCGCGGCCCGGCCTTGACTCATTCCCCGCGACCCACGCCTACGCCTTGACGAGCGGCGTGCGCGGCACCGAACCTTTCGAACCACCGGACCCGCCCGGCCGGTCCGGTTTCGGCGGCGACTTCGGCGGCGATTTCGGCCGTGGCTTGCGGCTCGCGGCGCGCTTGCGCCCAGGCGCCGGCAGCCTTTCCGGCTTGGGCGTCACCGGTCCGTCGAGGAACTCGAAGCCGATCCGGTCCTCGCCCTTTTCGTCCTTCTCGATCACCACCCGCACATGGCCGCCCCGCTTGAGCTTGCCGAACAGGAGCTCGTCGGCGAGCGGCTTCTTGATGTGCTCCTGGATGACGCGGGCCATCGGCCGCGCGCCCATCTGTTCGTCGTAGCCGTGCGCGACAAGCCAGCGACTGGCCGGCTCCGACAATTCGATCGTCACGTCGCGGTCGGCGAGCTGGGCCTCGAGCTGCAGCACGAATTTCTCCACCACCTTCGCGATCACCTCCTCGCTCAGATGGGCGAAGGCGATGACGGCGTCGAGCCGGTTGCGGAATTCCGGCGCGAAGGTGCGGTTGATCGCCTCGGCGTCGTCGCCCTCGCGCTTGGAGCGCGTGAAGCCGAAGGCCTGCTTGGCGAGATCGGCCGCCCCCGCGTTGGTCGTCATGATCAGGATGACGTTGCGGAAGTTGACCTGCTTGCCGTTGTGGTCGGTGAGCCGGCCGTGATCCATGATCTGCAACAGCACGTTGTAGAGATCGGGATGCGCCTTCTCGATCTCGTCGAGCAGCACCACGCAATGCGGATGCTGGTCGACGCCGTCGGTGAGCAGGCCGCCCTGATCGAACCCGACATAGCCGGGCGGCGCGCCGATCAGGCGCGAGACGGTGTGGCGCTCCATGTATTCCGACATGTCGAAGCGCAGCAGCTCGACGCCGAGCGACTGGGCGAGCTGTTTGGCGACCTCGGTCTTGCCGACGCCGGTCGGTCCCGAGAACAGGTAGCTGCCGATCGGCTTTTCCGGTTCGCGCAAGCCCGCCCGCGCCAGCTTGATCGAGGCCGCGAGCGCCTCGATCGCCTTTTCCTGGCCGAACACCGACCGCTTCAGGGTCGCTTCGAGATGCCTGAGCACCTCGGCGTCGTCCTTCGACACCGACTTCGGCGGAATCCGCGCCATGGTGGCCACGGTCGCCTCGATCTCCTTCAGGCCGATGGTCTTCTTGCGGCGGTTTTCCGGCGACAGCATTTGCGCGGCGCCCGATTCATCGATCACGTCGATCGCCTTGTCGGGCAGCTTGCGGTCGTGGATGTAGCGATCCGACAGCGTCACCGCCGCCTCGATCGCCTCGTTGGTGTATTTGAGCTTGTGGTAGTCCTCGAAATAGGGCTTGAGCCCCTTCAGGATCGCGACGGCGTCCTCGACCGTCGGCTCGTTGACGTCGATCTTCTGGAAGCGACGCACCAGCGCGCGGTCCTTCTCGAAATACTGGCGGTATTCCTTGTAGGTGGTCGAGCCAATGCAGCGCAGCGTGCCGGCCGCGAGCGCCGGCTTGAGCAGGTTCGAGGCGTCCATCGCCCCGCCCGAGGTCGCCCCCGCGCCGATCACGGTGTGGATTTCGTCGATGAACAGGATCGCGTCGGGATGGGCCTCCAGCTCCTTGATCACCTGCTTGAGGCGTTCCTCGAAATCACCGCGATAGCGCGTGCCGGCGAGCAGCGTGCCCATGTCGAGCGAGAATACCGTCGCCGCGCGCAGCACCTCCGGCACGTCGTGATCGACGATGCGGCGCGCCAGCCCTTCCGCGATCGCGGTCTTGCCGACGCCGGCCTCGCCGACCAGCAGCGGATTGTTCTTCTGGCGGCGGCACAGCACCTGAATGGTGCGACTGATCTCGGCCTCGCGGCCGATCAGCGGATCGATCTTGCCCTCGCGCGCCTTCTTGTTGAGGTCGACGCAATAGGATTCCAGCGCGTCGCCCTTCTTCTTCGGCTCGTCGCCGGTCTTGGACTCGGTCTCCTCGTCGATGCCGCGGACGGGCCGCGACTCCGAGGCGCCCGGTCGCTTGGCGATGCCGTGGCTGATGTAGTTGACGGCGTCGTAGCGCGTCATGTCCTGCTCCTGCAGGAAGAACGCGGCGTGGCTCTCGCGCTCGGCGAAGATCGCGACCAGCACGTTGGCGCCGGTCACCTCCTCGCGGCCCGAGGACTGCACGTGAATGACCGCGCGCTGGATGACGCGCTGGAAGCCGGCGGTCGGCTTGGAATCCTCGCCGCTCTCGTTCACCAGGTTGTCGAACTCGGTATCGAGGTAATTGATGAGGCTGGCGCGCAGCTTGTCGAGATCGACATTGCAGGCGCGCATCACCGCGGCCGCGTCCTGATCGTCGATCAGCGACAACAGCAGATGTTCGAGCGTGGCGTATTGATGGTGGCGCTCGTTGGCGACGGCCAGCGCGCGGTGCAGCGACTGTTCAAGGCTGTGCGAGAATGTGGGCATTCGCGTCCTTCATGTTGTCTCAGCTTGTCCCAGCCACCCCGCGCGTCCGCCGGTGAAGAACGGCGCGCTCCAGACCGCGCGCAAAGCGCGGGTATGCTCGCGATCCGGACGACGACGATGCCTCCGCCGGACCCGCGCTCAGTCTACTTCTTTTCCATCACACATTGCAAAGGATGTTGGTGCTTGCGGGCGAAATCCATGACCTGCGTCACCTTGGTCTCGGCGATCTCGTAGGTGAAGACGCCGCATTCACCGATGCCGTGATGGTGAACGGTCAGCATGATCTTGGTCGCGGTCTCGACATCCTTGTTGAAGAAACGTTCGAGAACGTGAACGACGAATTCCATCGGCGTGTAGTCGTCGTTGAGGATCAGCACGCGGTAAAGGCTCGGCCGCTTCGGCTTGGTCTGCGTCTTGCTGATGACGGCGGTGCCGGGCGTCCGCGGATCGCCGGGTTTGCGATCGTCGTCCTCGCCCATGCGCAGCGCGCGCGACGCACCGGCCGCGCGGGCGGCGGCGGCATCGACATGCTGTCGCGGGGTGGGTCGGATCTGTTTGTTCGCCACGGTCTTCAGTCTCGGCAATTTCCCGTCGCGCCGCCATCCCCCGAGAGTTCGCGCGCTTTCCCGCATCCCGCCGTCAATATTCGGTGATCGCGGCCCGGCGTCTCAAAATATGGCCTCATCGCCCGCCCCCCGCAAGGGCCGGCGAAGTCCTCGGCCCCCGGTTGGGCATGCCCGGATTGTCAGCGGGCAACACCCGGTCACCGCCCGACCAAGTGCTTCGGTGAAGTTGTCTCACGACCTTGCGGGCGGAATTTCGGTATGTCGGGCTAGGCAGCGGCACGCGCGCCCACGCATGGTTAACGAATGCTCATCCCGACCCCCGCTTTTCGCCGACATTTTAGCGCAATTCATGAGCCATTCGCACGGATTGCTGCCCGGGGCCCACCCCATTAACGGCAATTGGCTTCTTCCCGGAGATCGGCTTTACGGCCGATTCATTCCTGTTCGCTAAGAATTGCGACGAATTTCACATCAACCAGGTGACCCACATGGTCCTGAAGATGCGATTGCGCCGCCTCCAAGAATCCGCCGCGTGCTACCTTCGCGACGACAAGGGCAATGTCGCCATCATCTTCGCGCTGGCGCTCTTGCCGATCATCGGCTTCATCGGCTCGGCGATCGACTATTCGCGGGCGAACCACCTGCGCTCGGCGATGCAGGCGGCGCTCGATTCGACGACGTTGATGCTGTCGAAGGACGCCGCCAGCCTGTCGGCGGCGCAATTGACCGAAAAGGCCAACGCCTATTTCAACGCGCTCTACCAGCACGGGGATGTCGCGAACATCCAGATCACCGCGACCTACACCCCGAATGGTCCAGACGGCACGACCGTCAAGGTCGACGGCAATGGAACGATCGCCACCACCTTCTTGAAGGTCGTGGGCTATCCGACCATTCCGTTCTCGTCCACCGCGACCGCGACCTGGGGCAACTCGCGCCTGCGCGTCGCGCTCGCGCTCGATAACACCGGCTCGATGGCCTTCGACGGCAAGATGGTCGCGCTCAAGTCCGCCGCCAAGAACCTGATCGACCAGCTCGCCGCGCTCGCCAAGACGCCAGGCGACGTCTATGTTTCGCTCGTGCCGTTCGCGAAGGACGTCAATGTCGGCTCCAGCAATTTCAACCAGAACTGGCTCGTCTGGGACGATTGGGAACAGCAAACCGGATCGTGCAGCAACTTTCGGTATGACACCAAGAGCTCCTGCATTTCGCGCGGCGGCACCTGGACGCCGGGAAACCATTCGAGCTGGAACGGCTGCGTCACCGACCGCGATCAAAACTATGACGTGAGCAACACCGTTCCGGTCAACAACAACAAGCCGACGCAGTTCCGGCCCGAGCAGGATGACTATTGCCCGCCGGCGGCGCTCATACCGCTCTCTTATGATTGGACGGCGCTGAAGGCTCGTATCGACCTGATGACTCCAAGCGGCGCGACCAACCAGCCCATCGGGCTTGCCTGGGGATGGCAGACCCTTTCGTCCGGCCCGTTCACCTATCCGGCGGAGGAAGCCAACTACACCTACAGCAAGGCGATCGTGCTGATGTCGGACGGCCTCAATACCCTGGACCGCTGGTACGGCAACGGCTCCAGCCATTCCACCCAGGTCGACGCCCGTCAGACGATCCTCTGCAATAACGTCAAGGCGGCGGGGGTCACCATCTACACCATTCAGGTGAACACCGGCGGCGATCCGCTCTCGACCATCCTGCAAAGCTGCGCCAGTTCGTCGGACAAGTTCTTCACCGTCACCAGCGCCAATCAGCTGCTCAGCGTGTTCACGCAGATCGGCACCAGCCTGTCGAAGCTGCGCCTGTCGAAGTAGGCTGAATTGACGGAGGCGGCGCGCGTCCGCGAGACGCCGCCATCGCCGCCGCGATCGACATCGCGCGCGATACCGGTCGCTGGCGCAAGCCGCGACACGCCCCGGCGGGGACGTTGACCTCGCGCGATCAACGCTCCCGCCGTCAATGCGCCCACGATCAACGCCCTGTCCGCCGTCAGCAAGTGCAGGACATTTGAGGGGGGATATCTAACGGAGGATTTCTGGGTCATCGTAGCCCATCGAGGGAGCGCAGATGAAACAGAAATCCGGGCCGCGGGAGTCGGCCGAGCAGCACATTAAATCAATCCGTCGGGCGACACGGAAGAAGTACTCAACCGAGGAGAAGATCCGGGTGGTACTGTCGGGCCTTCGCGGTGAGTATTCCATCGCCGAACTATGCCGACGCGAGGGAATTGCCGAGCGCCTTTATTGCGGCTGGTCGAAAGAGTTCCTGGAAGCTGGCAAGCGCCGTCTTGCCGGCGACACCGTCCGTCAGGCGACGCCGAGCGAAGTGAAGGACCTGCGGCGCGAGGCGAGCAACTTGAAAGAGCTGGTTGCCGAGCTCACCCTTGAGAACCGTTTGCTTAAAAAAGCATGAGCGGGGATGGGGAAAGCGACGAATGAAATACTCCGCCGCTGACAAGCTCGAGATCATCCGCCAGGTCGAAGGGTCGCACATCGGCGTGAAACGGACGCTGGCAAAGATCGGTGTGCCGCGCACGACCTTTTACCGTTGGTATGACCTCTACGCCGGTTCGGCGAAGCCGGTCTCGACGATCGGCGCGCCGGTCCTGGCCGCGTCTGGAACCGTATTCCGGACGATATTTGCCGCGACCTCATCGATCTGGCACTGGAACGGCCGGAGCTTTCCCCGCGCGAGCTTTCGGTGACGTTCACCGATGAACGAGCGCATTTTGTATCGGAAGCCAGCGTCTACAGGCTCTTGAAAGCGCATGATCTCATCACCAGCCCAGCCTTTGCGGTGATCAAGGCGGCCGACGAGTTCAAGGATAAGACGACCGCGCCGAACCAACTCTGGCAGACGGACTTCACCTATTTGAAGGTCATCGGCTGGGGCTGGTTCTATCTGTCGACGATCCTTGACGACTTCTCGCGCTACATCATTGCCTGGAAACTCTGCACGACGATGAAGGCGGATGACGTCACAGCAACGCCGCGGTTGGCACGCGACGCCTCGGGAATCGAAAGCGCCAGCATCGCGCATCGACCTCGGCTGCTTTCCGATAACGGCTCGTCCTATATTGCCGGCGATCTTGCCGAGTGGCTGGCGAACAAGCGGATGGGACATGTGCGCGGCGCGCCAAACCATCCGCAGACACAAGGAAAGATCGAGCGATGGCATCAGACGCTGAAAAACCGCACCCTGCTCGAAAGCCACTTCCCGCAGGAAGACCTTGAAGCTGCAATCGCCGACTTCGTGGCCTACTACAACCATCGACGTTATCATGAAAGCTTGAAGAACCTCGCGCCAGCCGATGTCTACTTCCGACGGGGGCAACCCATTCTGCTGGAACGTGAGAAAATCAAAAGGAGGACATTCGAAAAACGACGCTTGCAGCACGCCAAATCCGCCGCCTAAACTCAAACCAGGAATGAGCCCGAACCTCGGTTAGAAACCGCGCTCACCTGTCCCAACAATTTTGACGACGGACAGGGATCGAACCGCGCCTCGTTGAACGGGATGACTGCGAACGGACTGACAAAGTCGGGAGTACACCCACATGAAGCTGAAAACAACGGCGGTCGTCGTGATCGCGCTTGCGCTCTCCGGCCAATCTGCTCACGCCCAATCGACTGATGCTCTGATCAAGCATCTTGGAGCGATCACCACCCCGTTGGTTGGCCGGGCGGGCGTGGCGGCACAGCTAATCGGGAGCGGCGAGGTCATCTCCCTGAACGGCAATGAAACATTCCCGATGGCCAGCACCTACAAGATTCCGGCCGCGCTTGCCGTTCTGAAAAAGGTCGAGGCAGGGGCACTTTCTCTCGATCGGATCGTCGAACTGAAGTCGGGCGATATCGCAGCGGGCGACAACATTGTCGCGCTGAATTTCGTTCACCGAGGCATTCACTTGTCCGTAGCCAATCTGATCGAAGTGATGATCACGCAGAGCGACAATTCCGCCACCGATAAGGTTTTTGAACTTGCCGGAGGGCCTGCCGCGATCACGGCCGGGGTGCGGACGCTCGGCATCGAGGGGATGCGCATCGATCGGAACACCAAGGATTTGATGACCGATACGCTGGGCATGAATGGTCCCGGGACTGCGGTCGCAGTCGCGGACTTCGTACGCAAAAATCCGCAGGCTGCCGCGAAGTTCGCCACCCTGCCGAAGGACGCCGCATACGAAGCCGACCCGCGGGACCAGGCCACCCCGCTCGCCATGCTGGATCTTCTCATGCAGATCGACAGCGCGAAGGCGGTCGGCCGGACATCCCGCGACTTCCTGCTGGCAAGCATGTCGCGCACACGCACAGGCGCGGGCAGGCTTAAAGGTCTGCTGCCACGCGGCACTCCCGTTGCGCACAAGACGGGCACGAGTGGGGGTGTCGCCAACGACGTCGGTTACATCACGCTTCCCGACGACCGCCGCTTCGCAATTGTGGTCTTCACGAAGTCCAGCGATACGCCGCCGGCCGATCGTGATCGTGCCGTCGCCGAGGTCGCGCGCTCACTCTACGACTATTTTTCGACCCTGAAGCAATAGTTCAGCGATCAGAGGGAAACATTCTGGAAGTATTGGAGGATTGTCTTATGAAACGAGAGACTCTTATATTCGCGGTCGCAACTGCGATGGCCATCGCCACTCCGGCATTGGCCCAGCAATACGACCTCGTCATCAACGGCGGCCGGGTGATGGACCCGGAAACCAATTATGACGCCGTCGCCAACGTCGGCGTCAAGGGCGGGCGCATCGCCGTCATCACCAAGGGCAAGATCAGCGGCAAGCAGACCATCAACGCTAGCGGCTTGGTGGTAGCGCCCGGCTTCATCGACACGCACTACCATGCGGTTGACCCGTTCGCCACCAAGCTGGCCGTGGCCGACGGCATCACCACCGGCATGGATCTCGAGGCCGGAGCTACGCGCGTCGGCGAGTGGTATGCGCAGAGGGCGAAGTCGGGCTGGCAGGTCAACTACGGCACAACGAGCGGGCTGGCCTTCAATCGCCTTTACGTGCACGACCCGGAGTTAAAGGTCGACGATCCCATTGATGCCACCACCGGGTTCTATTGGGGCGGCAAGGCAGGAGAAGACGGCACACCGGGCTGGTCTGTCAGCCGCAGCAACATCGAGCAGATGAACAAGCTGATGGCGCTGATCGACGAGGACCTGCGCCAGGGTGCCCTCGGCGTGGGCGCGCCGTTGGCGTACATCCAGCGCGGCTTGACCTCGTATGAAATGTTCGAGGCTCAGCGCACAGCCGCACGGTATGGCCGAGTCACGTCTACCCACACTCGTTTCCATCTGAACTCGCAGACGCCCACTGAGGCGCCCTTGGGGCTCGATGAGGTCCTGGCCAATGCCATGGTGCTTAAGGCGCCGCTCCTCCTCGCTCACGACAACGATTATGGTTGGTGGGAGAACGAGGAGAAGCTTCGGCTCGCCCGAGCGCAGGGTTTCAATGTCTGGGCCGAGTACTACCCTTGGGCGGCTGGATCGACGCTGATCAGCGCCGACTTCCTGCGCCCGGACCTGTGGGAGCAGACGAACGGCTACAAGTACGAAGAGACGATTTATGACCCGGGCGTCGACAAGTTCCTGACGAAGGACGAATTCGTCAAGGCGGTGAAGGAGACGCCGGACAAGACCGTCGTCGTCCACATCCCGCCGCGAAAGAAGTGGATGAAGTACTGGCTGACCATCCCTCACATGGTCGTGGCTTCCGACGCGATGGCGGGCCTTGGCAAGGACGGAAAGCTGTTGCCGTATGACGCTCCGCCCTCGGCGTACGCGGGCCATCCCCGCACGGCAGGCTCCTACTCGTTGACACTCCAATTGGCTCGCGAGCAAGGCGTGCCGCTGATGTTCACCTTGTCACAGCTCAGCTACTGGACCGCCAAGCATCTGGGCGACACCGGGATCGCCGGGATGAAGGAGCGCGGACGCGTTCAGGTCGGCAAGGTCGCGGACCTGACCCTGTTCGATCCGAAGACCGTAGCGGCACGCTCGACGTACAAGGAAGGCGAGAACGGGCTGCCGCCGGTCGGCATCCCTTATGTGGTCGTCAACGGGACCGTCGTTGTGGACAAAGGCACGGTGCTGCCCGTGAAGCCGGGTCAGCCCATCCGCTTTCCGGTGGAGGCAAAGGGCCGCTTCAAGCCGGTGGACTTCAACAAGTGGCTCGGCGAGAACACCATAAGCGTGCCGGACATGCACCAGATGGACGATACGGGGGCCGGGGCGGCTCAGAAGCAGAATCGGGGCGCGGCACCGGACAAACGTTCGTCGGTCATGCCCAATTCGCAAACGGTGACAAACAGCACCCGGGACGCCGGACAAGACTCCGCTGCCCGTCTTGCCAACCTCGCTGCTCGGGTCCGGCCAGGCGATATCTCGTCGGACTTGTTCTTCGGCACACGCGGACCGAGCCTGCCGGATTCTGTCTTCTGCCCGATCCATCAAGTCCTTGAAAGCCGATTGGTGGCGATGCAGGAGCGGAACCCGTTTTTCTCCGGTGGCGCAAAACGCACCGCGACGCCTGCGTCAGCGGCGCTGACGCCGGATTGAAAAAACGGAGATCAGTGCCGTAGCGCCCGGGCGCCGGTTTGAGAGGAGCGGCGCCTGTCGACGTCGCTCTTCCTTCGCTCTCACGCCAGTGCTCGCGCCGGTGTGCGCAAAGCCCGATCCGCTCAATGCGCCTGGCACGAGATATCGGTCAGGCCAGATCAAATGACATGCAGTTAATCTTCCAGCTCGACCAAACTCAAGAGGAGCCCAGAAGATGAGTAGCGATCACGTCTTTCGAATCCGCGGCCCTGTCCGCCGTCAGCAAGTGCGGGACATTTGAGGGGAGATATCTAACGGAGGATTTCTGGGTCATCGCAGCCCATCGTGGGAGCGCAGATGAAACAGAAATCCGGGCCGCGGGAGTCGGCCGAGCAGCACATTAAATCAATCCGTCGGGCGACACGGAAGAAGTACTCACCTGTCCCAACAATTTTGACGACGGACACAACGCTCCCGCGATCAACGCTCCCGCGATCAACTTTCCCACGATCGTTCGCATTTGAACGAATTGGTTCGGCGCGCGTTATCCATCTCCCCGCGCCAGCGCGCCGAAACAGCCGATCCTGATTGGTTTTAATCACTTTTTGGCGTTCGGCTTTCGATTCTCTACACGCCGGCGCGCGAGGATGCCCGATACCACGGGAGTACGCACCGATCGGGTGATCGCCATGACCCTCAAATCTCTGTCGCGCCGGTTCCGAACCGCCGCCGCGCGCCTGACGCGCGAGGAAGACGGAAACGTCGCCATCATCTTCGCGTTGGCGCTATTGCCGATCCTCGGCTTCGTCGGCGCCGCTGTCGACTACAGCCGCGCGAGCTACGCCCGCACCGCGATGCAGTCCGCGCTCGATTCCGCCGTGCTGATGGCGGCCAAGGATGTCGCCAGTTCCGGCGGCAGCCAGGACGAGATCGTGCAGAAGGTGCGCGGCTTCTTCAACGCGATCTACAACCACCCGGAAGTCGCCAACATCGAGGTGACGTCCGAGTACACGCCGAACGCTCCGGACGGCTCGACGCTCAAGATCAATGGCACCGCGACAATCGGCACGACCTTCCTCAAGGTCGCCGGCCGCACGTCGCTGCCGTTCTCGAGCACGTCGACGGCGACTTGGGGCAACGCGCGTCTGCGCGTCGCGCTCGCGCTCGACAACACCGGCTCGATGGCCGACGACGGCAAGATGAGCGCGCTCAAGCCGGCGGCCAAGAGCCTGATCGACCAGCTCGCCGCGCTCGCCAAGACGCCGGGCGATGTCTACGTCTCGGTCGTGCCGTTCGAGAAGGACGTCAATGTCGGATCGAGCAACTTCAATCAGAACTGGCTGCGCTGGGATCTGTGGGAAAATCAGAACGGCGCCTGCAGCAACTGGCGCTACTCGACGAAGAGCGCGTGCACGTCGCGCGGCTTTACCTGGACGCCGGGAAACCACACGAGCTGGAACGGTTGCGTCACCGATCGCGACCAGGATTACGACATCGCCAATACCATCCCCGTCAACAATCAGGTCACGACGCAGTTCCCGACCGAGCAGGACAGCAATTGTCCCGCGGCCGCGCTGATGCCGCTCTCCTACGATTGGACGGCGCTGAAGGCGCGCGTCGACCAGATGAATCCGGACGGTTCGACCAACCAGCCGATCGGCCTGGCATGGGCGTGGCAGACGCTGTCGGCGTCGCCGTTCGCCTATCCGGCGGAGGACCCGAACTATACCTACAGCAAGGCGATCGTGCTGATGTCGGACGGCCTCAACACCCAGGACCGCTGGTACGGCAACGGTTACAACGTCGCCGCGCAGGTCGATGCTCGCCAGCAGCTCCTGTGCGCGAACGTGAAGGCGGCCAACATCACGCTCTACACCGTCCAGGTCAACACGCGCGGCGATCCGGTGTCGACCGTGCTGCGCGATTGCGCGAGCTCGCCGGACAAGTTCTTCACCGTGACGAGTTCGAACCAGTTGCTGACGGTGTTCAATCAGATCGGCACCAGCCTGTCGAAGCTGCGCCTGTCGAAATAGCGGCGCGATCGACGGCCTCCGGCTAAGCCACCGAGCCAAATGAAAAAGCCCGGCCGTGAGGCCGGGCTTCTTCCTGGGAGAGAACGACGCGAGCTGTTAGCTGCGCGCGCCGCCATTGAATTGCGCGAAATAGGATTCGAACGGCTTGTAGGCTTCCTTGGCGAATTCGGCATAGAGCTCGCCGATCTTGGCCGCCTCGGAGACGAAGCTCTCATAGGCCGACTTGGCGTATTCGGTCTGAATCTCGATCGCCTTGTCGAGCGACTTCGCGTTCGCGAGCTTCTCGAACACCTTCGTCGAATCCTCGAACGACTTCTTGGAGTAGTCGGTCATGGCCGTGGCGATCGCCTGGAAGTTCTTCGAAAAAGCGCCGGCGGACTGCGTCGCGGCCTCGAACTGCTGGGCTCCGTAGTTCTGGAAGTCCTCAACGTTGACCATGATTAATCCCTTTCATCGCCTCAATTGTTGAATTCGCTTACGCTCGAACCGGACCCTTGGGACGTCCGGCATTCCAATTCCGTTAACAACGATAGTGCGGTGCACCATTTTGTCAAGAGAATTTTTGCAGCGCACAAAAACCTGCGCAATCTCGCGCCATATCGTTAACGGTTTGGCAACCGCGTCGACCTACCGTCGGAAGCTGTGTCAGCAGGGCGATTGGGGAGCCTAAATCCACGGTTTGGCACGTATTTTGGCCCGGACGGGGTCCCCTCGACCGGGGGGCCGAGCGGGCGGAAAAAGCGTCGTTTCGGTCGGGGTCGGTGACAGGGCTGCGCGGCGAAAATTGGCCGTAATGCAATGCGACGGCCGTGAAGCCAGCGGGGAGATTCATGTTCGGGGTATCACTCAAGGCCACGCAACGCCTGCGGCTCGTCATGCTCGGCCTTGCGACGGTGGCCGTCGCTTCGACCTTGCTTCCCGATACGGCCGACGCGCGGCGCTACCGGCGTCACCGCGCCTACCACCGCGTTCATTACAGCCCGCCGCTGTCCACGATCGTGGTCGACGCCAATTCGGGCAAGGTCCTGCAGGCGAAAGAAGCCGACGCCATCCGCCATCCCGCCTCGCTCACCAAGATCATGACGCTCTATCTTTTGTTCGAGCGCATCGAGGCCGGCAAACTCAAGCTCGAATCCGCGCTCGAAGTCTCCGAACACGCGAGCGAACAGGCGCCGACCAAGCTCGGCCTGCGACCGGGGCAGACCATCCGCGTCGAGGACGCGATCAAGGGCCTGGTGACGAAATCCGCCAATGACGCCGCCGTCGTGGTCGCCGAGGCGATCGCGGGCAGCGAGGAGGCGTTCGCCAAGCAGATGACGCGCAAGGCGCGCGCGCTCGGCATGTCCAAGACCGTCTATCGCAACGCCTCCGGCCTGCCCGACGACGAGCAGGTCACCACCGCGCGCGACCAAGCCACGCTCGGGCGCGCCATCCAGGATCGCTTCCCGCGCCAGTATCGCTATTTCGCGACGACTTCGTTCAATTTCCGCGGCCGCGTCATTCGCAATCACAACCAACTGCTCGGCCGCGTCGACGGCGTCGACGGCATCAAGACCGGCTACACGCGCGCGTCCGGCTTCAACCTCGTCTCGTCGGTGCGTCGCGGCAACCGGCATATCGTCAGCGTCGTTCTCGGCGGACGCAGCGGCCGCACGCGCGACGCCATGATGCGCGACCTGATCGCCGAGCATGTCGGCTCCGGCGCGACCAAGCGCACCGCCGCCGCCATCGTCGAGCGCGAGGAAGGCGAATACAAGACGGCGCGCGCCGCGCCGGCCAAACCGGAATCCAAGCCCGAGGAAAAGCCGGAGGTCGAGGCCTCGCCCGCCGCGCCGGATCGTCCCGCCGCGCAGGTCGCCGAAGCTCCGCCCGCGAAGCCTCAGCCGATGCCGCTGTCGAGCGGTGTCATCGCCAGCGAGCCGATGTCGATCATCCCGGGCGCCTCTGATCCGATCCAGCCCGTCCGCGTCAAGACGGTGCAGGTGAAGTCGGGTCGCGCCAAGACGCACGCGCCCGCGGAAACCGCTTCCATCCCACAGGCAAAGCCGGTCGCCGTCGCCGACATTCCGCGCGCCGAGCCCACCCCGCGTCCCGCGCAGGCCAGCGAGGCGCCGCCGCGCGAAAAGCCCATTCACGGCATCGGCCAGGGAATTCTCGGAACATTGCCGGCGTCGAACAATCCGAACGCCTCGGCCATGGCGTCGGCCGATCCGTGGCCGCGCCCTTCCACCAGCAAGCCGGCGAGCTTCCCCGCCCCGCTTCCCGCCACGGCGGCCACGCCCAGCGCGGCGCCCACGAGCGCGCCGGCCAAGCCGGTCGCGCGTACCGGTTGGTTCGTGCAGGTCGGCGCCTATGACGAGGAAAGCGAGGCGCGCCAGCGTCTCGACGCCGCGCGCGAGCAGGCCAAGAAGCTGCTCGCCAAGGCCGAGCCCTTCACCGAACCCGTCGCCAAGGGCGACAAGACCCTCTACCGCGCGCGCTTCGCCGGATTCGAAAAGGATCAGGCCGAGGCCGTCTGCCGCTCGCTCAAGCGCAGCGCGATTTCGTGCATCACCGTCAAGAACTGAACAAGCCGATAACGGCGAATAGCGACAGGCGTCGAACGGAGGAGAGAGAGAAGACCCACGGAAACCGAGGTTTGTTGCGTGGAGTTATCGGCGATGTCGTCGCAAAAGAGTATCCTTGGCCTCGTTGACTCGCGCCGCGAGGTACGTCGATCCCCCCTGATCGGGATGGAGTTTCTTCATCAGCGCGCGGTGCGCGCGAGCGATGTCGTCGCGACTCGCCCCCGGCTGCAGGCCAAGGATCTGATAGGCCTCCTCTTCGCTCATTTTTCCGGACGACGTCGCGCCGCGCCCCCCATATGCCGCGTCTCCGTCCGCGCCCTCACGCCATCCGGCAAACCGGCGGTCCATATAATTCGCCAGCAGGGCGCGGCTGTCGTCGTCGAGCCCCGCGAACGCGGCCTTGAGCGCGGCGAGGTCGAACTCGCCAAGGTCGCGACCGGCATGGGCGCCCGCCAGGAACACGCCGGACAATTCTCCGCTGTCGTGATCGAGGGCCATTTCGACAAACGCCGTTCGGACGCGTGAGACCTGCCCGGGCGACTTGCGCGTGCGCGAGCCGAAGCTCGCCCCCGGAAACGGCGACCAGCCGAGCAGGCCCAGCCCGAAAACCGCGAGCGGAATCGCGACCGCGACCTGCCCACGCAGGCCGACAAACGCGGCGCCGACGAGCGCGAGAATGCCGCCGGAGATTTTCGCCGCCTTCGCCATCTTGCGCGGATCGGCCGAGCGAAACGCGTTCAGCAGCAGATAAAGCACCGCGAAGACGACAATTCCCGCGATCAGCGTCGGCATGGCTTAGCGCATCTGTTGGAGAAGCAGGGCCGACGCCCCTGACGAAGATCGCGACAGCCGGGCGAGCGCCTCGCGGCCGCCGGCGGCGTAGGCCGCCGCCGCGCGCAGAAGTTCGCGAAGCTGATCCGGCGCGCCGGCGTCGAAACGGCACCACGCCCCGCCGCTCAGCCGCGCGATCTCCTTGAACGCGGGTTCGGCGACCCGATCATGTCCTTCCTGGAACATCAACACCGGCACGTTGAGCAGGCCGAGTTCTCCGGCGCTGGCGCAGAGCGCGTCGACCGGCTCCTCCATCGCGTCGCCGACGAAGACGAGCGCCCTCACCCCCGAGCGCGCCGCCTCGCCACGCGCGTCGGCCAGCACCCTGCCGATCTGGGTCTGGCCGCCCCGGCAATCGATCTTGGCCATCAGCTTGGCGAGCCGCGCGGGTTCGCCGATCCAGTCCGTCGCCTTGCACTCGCTCTGGCCGCGATAATAGACGAGGCGCACGGCGAGAGAGCCGATCGCGGCCGCCTCGCGGAACATGTCGGCCTGAAGCGCGCACGCGAGGTCCCATGTCGGCTGCCGGCTCATCGTCGCGTCGAGCGCGAAGATCAGCCGCCCGGCGCCGCCGGCCGCGGGCGCGACCGCCTTCACGCTGGCGATGAAGTCGGCGATTTCGGCCGAGTTCGAACGCGCCGGCGCGCTCGCGGGCGTCTCGCAGACCCGTTCACCCGGCGGTACGCTGTTTGAATCGCGCGGCATGGCCTTTCCCGGCCGCGCCCGGATCGCGGCCCCTTCGGTGATTGGCGTGCGCATCCGTTCGCGCGTCGCACGCCAGATACCATCAATGTGGTGGGTTTCAAGACCCGGCGCAATGCGTGCCGGCCCGCCGCCGATCTCGCGGCATGGCCCGCACGCGGGTTCGCCCCGCCGGAAGCTTCGCGCCGTCCGACCGGGGACGGCTCAGCCGGAACCGAAGATGTCGTGCATGTCGAGCGGTTTGTCGACCTGCGCGAACCATTCCGCCCGCGCGGCCGCGCGCCGGCGTCCGCGCTCGTCGAGCGGCAGCTTGAGCTGGCGCAGCACGTTGGCGACTTCCTCGCGCGCGGTGACGTGGGCGAGATTGGGGCGCATCCCCAGCGTCGCCTCGTCGAGATCGTCGAGGGCGGTCAGCCCGCGCGGGAACAATTCGCGATAGACCACGCGCTCGGCGAGCCCGTCAACGGCGCGGAAGCCGAGCTTCAGCGACAACTGCGACAGGCATTCGGAGACAAGCTGCTTGTTGCGCGAACCGGTGACCGACAGGCGATTGCGGATGACGATCCAGTCGCTGGTCGCCCCGTCGAGCAGCCGCCTTTGCTTTCGCGACTCGCCGACCATTTGCGCGTAATGACTGGCGCCGGTGACGGCGAAATTCACCGGATCGATCGTTCCCAAGACGTCGAAATCGACGAAGCTGTCATTGAGCGGCGTGATCAGCGTATCGGCCATCGAATGGGCGAGCGCCATCAGGTAATTGTCGGTGCCGGGCGTGTCGACGACGACGAAGTCGTATTCATGCTCGATCCGTGTCAGCGTCTCGGCGAAATGCGTGAACTCGGCGATTTCGTTCTCGGCGACCTGCATCGAGGCGCCGCGGGCGACGCGGAAATGCTGGGGAAGTTCGAGCGCGATGCCGGTGCGCCGCGCCCACGCCTGACGATTTTCGATGTAGTGCGTCAAGCTGCATTGGCGGGAATCGAGATCGATCGTCGCGACGCGCTGGCCCGCCTTCAACAGCGCGATCGCGATATGAACGGCTACCGTCGATTTGCCCGAACCGCCCTTTTCGTTTCCGAGTACAACGACATACGCGGAACCAGACCGTCCTCTACTCGCTTCTTGGAGCATTTCCTTCCCTCGTCGTTTATCTTCGGGTTCCTCTCGTTATCGGTCAAGTCACATCCCCGTTCCGTGCGGTTCACCATGAATTCCAAAATTCATCGCCCCAATTCGGCTAATCGATGGAGATGGTGCGGCGCGTTTGCGTTTGATATGAATTCAATTCTGGCCCATGAGCGCGATGGTGGCGGACCGGTCGTCCCCACACGCTTGGCGGGCCGCCGTTCGGTTCCTGACGCGCGATCATCATCATGCCACGCACTCCGACCATCGCCCGCACCCTGCCGGCGCTTCGCCGCGCGACCGCCGACCTTCGACGCGGCAACCGCGCGCTCGCCCTCGTGCCCACGATGGGAGCGCTTCATGACGGACATATTTCACTCGTGCGCCTGGCGCGGCGGCGGGCGGACAGGGTCGTGGTGTCGATCTTCGTCAATCCCACGCAATTCGCCCCGCACGAGGATTTCGGCAGCTATCCGCGCACCTGGGCCGACGATATCGCCAAGCTGAAGGCCGAGGGCGTGGACCTCGTCTGGGCCCCCGCGCGCCAAACGATGTATCCGGACGGCTTCGCCACGCGCATCGCGCCGGAGGGCGCGGCGCTCGCCGGCCTCGAGGACCGGTTCCGCCCGCATTTCTTCGGCGGGGTCGCGACCGTCGTCGGCAAGCTTTTCGCCCAGTGCCGGCCGGATGTGGCGATCTTCGGCGAAAAGGATTACCAGCAGCTCAAGGTCGTCGCGCGCCTCGCCCTCGATCTCGATCTCGGTGTCAAGGTCGTCGGCGCGCCGATCAAGCGCGAACGCGACGGCCTGGCGATGTCCTCGCGCAACGTCTACCTCTCGCCCGAGGATCGCGCCCGCGCCCCGGCGCTGTACCGGGCGTTGAAGCGGGCGGCCGCGAGGCTGCGCGCCGGCGACGATCCGGAGCAAGTCCTCGCCGAAGGCCGTACGACGATCGCCGAGGCCGGCTTCGTCATCGACTATTTCGAGGCCCGCGACGCCGAAACGCTCGGCGCGCTATCCTCGCGCGCCGACAGCGCGCGGCGCCTGCTCGTCGCCGCCAAGATCGGCAAGACACGGCTCATCGACAACCTCAAGGTCTGAGCCTCAGCCGCGTCTTACTGCTCGACCATTTCCACGCGGCGATTCTTGGCCTGCCCGTCCTCGGTGCGGTTGGTGGCGATCGGCGCGAGCGGGCCGAGCCCGCGCGGCGTCAGGCGCTTGGCGTCGACGCCGAATTGCGTGGCGAGCGCGTTCGCCACGGCCGTCGCGCGACGCCCGGAAAGCGCGAGATTGTAATCGAGGCCGCCCTTGTTGTCGGTGTGGCCGACAACGAACACCTTCGCCTGCGGATTGGCCTTGAGGAAGCCGGCCATCTCGGCGAGTTGCGGCGCGGATTCCGGCTTGATGTCGGCCTTGTCGAAATCGAACAGGATGTTGTGGAAGATCGCCCGCCCCTCGCTCGCGAGCTTGCCGCCGATCTCGGCCGCGGAGATCGTCACCATGCGCTTCTCCAGCCCGCGCGGCTCGACGACCTCGGTGAGCACGCCGACGCGATCGGCGATCAGCTCGCTGAACGAGCCGAAGCTGCCGCCCTTGTTGAGCGCGGCGAACACCGCGACGAAGATGTCGCCGTCGGCGGACGCTTTCTTCATCAGCGCGTAGCGCGGGTCCTGCGCGCCGGAGAACATCGCCTGCAGCGTCAGGTTGCGGGTCTGCTCGTAGCCTTCGCCGGCGATCTGCGTCTCCTTGCGCTGCCAGTCGTATTTGAGAACCGCGAAGCTCTCTCCGCAGGCCTCCCGCGCGCATTCGTACACCGCCTCGAATCCCTTGGCGGCGAGTTCGTCGCGATAGTTGACGAACACTTCGAGCGAGGAGCGCCCGGTCGGCGAAAGATGGACCGTGCGCGTGACCTTGCCCGACAGCGTCTCGACCTTGCTGTAACGCTTGGCCGAATCATAGGTCTTGCCCGTGGCCGGTCCCGAGGGAAGCGTGATCTCGTCGAAGGCCTTGACGTTCTGCCCGACCAGATTGGCTCCCTGATAGCGCCGCGTCAGCGGATGATCGGCCGATTTGGGCGCGTCCTTGGCCAGCATGGCGACGTAGGCGGGGTCTTGCCGCTGCTGCGCGAGCGCGGGCGCGGCGAGAACAACGACACAGCTCAAGGCGAGAACGTACGCGTGGCGCGGCGTGGATGGGCGCATGGGGAACCTCCGATTATCTTCCTTCGTCGTCGGGAACGAGCGGCGGGTTCAGGCGCCGCGCGTCAAATCGCAAGCTCACAGCAAGCCGAGATCGCGCAATTCGCGGCGCATCGGTTCGGGCATGGCGGCAAGGCCCGCGCCCTTCGCGGAAAGATCGGGCGGCGCGTCGGCCGCCGAAAAATAGCGCCAACCCTGGAAGGCGCGCATCGGACGCGGCGCGACCGCGATCACCTTCGGATCGAGCACGAGACGGCAGCGCCCGATGCCCTCCTTGTCGCGATAGGTTTCGATGGCGTTGAGTTTCTGGCGGCAGGCGATCTGGCCGCGGATCACCCAGTAAAGCGAACCGCCGTCGAGCAATTCGTCGACGCGCTTCGGCGACATGCGCGTGACATGCGCGAAGCGGTAGGTCTTGCCCTGCTTCTTCGCCAGGCGGGCGCGTTCGCGTATCCTTGAATCGAGGTCCTTGATCGACTCGCATCCCACGCACAATTTCACGAGATGAAGTGGCATCGCGCCTTGATCCGGAAGTGGATGTGTCGGGAGGGTACTGAAAATTCTCGGGCGTAGGCTCGAAGAGGCTCGAAGAGACGCGAAGAGATTTGAAGGTTTCGAGGCGGCGGCCTGGAGCAGCCTAGAACATTTCCCGGCGCGACGGAAACCTCTCGCCGAAATGAATTGCGCCGGATCCGGAGCTTTGCACGAATCATCGCCGCGAACGCGGTTTGGGCTTGGCGCGCGAATTGCGCGGGCAATTCGGCGAACGACGCGTCGGGCGCGCGGCGTCAATTGTCGTCGGACGCCTCGGGGGGTTGCGGCGCGATCGGCACCGGCGCGTTCGCCGGCGCTTTCGGCCGGCGCGGCGGCTTGGCTTGCTGCGGCGGCGCGGGCGCGGGCGTCGCCTTCGCGGCCGTCGGCGGCGGGCTTGGCGCGCGCGGCGCGGGTTGCGGCGGCGGCGGTTCTCCCGTCATGATGCTGACCGGCGGGATCGACGAGGCGCTGGGAAACTCGATTTCCGTCGGCTTGCCCGTCGTTGCGGAAAGCTGCGGCACGGGCGGCGCGTCGCGACCGGCCGCGGCCGGCCAGGACGGGGCGTGGCGCGCGACCAGCGCGTCATAGGCGCGCGCCGTCAGGTTGGCGGCGATCACGCGCGGGTTTTCGAGCAGACGAAAGAAATCGCAGGCCTCCGCCGTGCAGCCGTCGCGGACGTCGAGCACGCGCGCGACGAGACCGAAGCGATCCTGTTCGAGCGCGCGGCGCAGCAAAGCGAGATCGGGAGATTGCGCGCCTCCCGCCACGCGCAGGCGCGCGATCTGCGCCGCGGTGTAGGACACCGCCGCCGCCGCCGCTTCGGGCGAGGCGAACAGCACGCGCTCGCATGCCGCCTCGACCGTCGCGCCCGCCAGACCATCAAGGCAGGCAAGCGGTGCGAAACTCGGCGCCGTGGGCAAGGCCCCGCCCCCTTCCGCGACCTGTTGCGGCGCGCCGACCTTGCCCGAGCCCAACGTCGTGAGCCACGCGACGCCGGCGATGGCGGCCATGGCGATGACGGCAAGCACGAGCGTATTGGCGAGCCATCGTTCCGAACGGATGAGCGCGATCAGCGCGACGAGAGCGACCAGGACGGCCGCGGCGATCGCGCTCCACATCGGCAGCGAGGCCGACTGCATGAGGCGGTCGATCTGCTCAGCCCACGACCACATGCGCGTTCGCCTTTCTTCGTTCGAAGGCGTTCAATTCGGCTGCGTTCAATCGGGGGAAGCGATCCACCCGTTGCCCGCGCGAACGATCACCGCGCGGAAAAGTCGATCTTACGAAAGCACGCTTGCCTTGTCGCGCCGGAAATCGACCGCCAGATTGGCAGGTGTTGCGCGGCGGATGCGCACGGCAAATGAGATTTTCGCGGACGGCGGCGCTTGCCCGCGTCACGCGCGCCATGTGGCGTGGCAATGATCAGACCGAGAGCTGGCTCTCCTTGGCGACGCGCTCGAACGTCTCGGCCGAACTCTTGATGCGGTACTGGCAATCGTCGCCGTCGGTCGGAAGCAACCGGATAATTTCATATCGGCCCGTCGCGGCCGGACGGGTCCCGTTTCCAGCCGTGAAGAAGACCGATTCACCAACTCGAAACTTGTGTCTCAACGCAACTCTCCCAACGAAATCCACTTTTAGCCCCAACCATTTTCCGGAGAGGGCTTATAGCACGGCGGAGGCAATTTTGGCGAGATTCCAAGGACATCGTTAGGGTGTGTATTTATCTAGTAAATTCAATGCTTTAATAGATTTTATGGCGGCATCCTGCCATGGCTCTCGGGAATGTGTCCTTTGCGTGGACCGCAGTGCACAAACGCCACCGGCCGAGGACGGCACCCCGCCCCCGGCAGTCCGGTCATTCGTCTCGCCCGAGAGGCGCGTCGCGGATGCTTGCGAGCCGCTCAGATTTCCCTGGAGAGCTTTCCGTTCGGGCTGGCCTTGTCGACCACCCCGGGGAGGATATTGGCGAGCGTGCCGAGCACATCGTCGGCCGGAATGCCGAATTTCTCGGCAATCTGCTTGACCTGGTCCGAATTGAGGACCTCGTTGAGCTGGTCGGCGGAAATCGGCAGGTTATCGCCGTTGCCGAGCCACGATTTGACCAACTCGCCCATGCCGGCCTGTTCGAGCTTGGCGACGATCGAGGAAAGCCCGCCGCCGCTCGCGCCACTTCCCGCTCCGCTTCCTCCGCCGCCGAGAACCTCGGCCAGAATCGACGAAAGGACCGAATTGTCCTGCCCGCCGAGAACGCTCTTGAGCACGGCGCTACCGATTGCATCCAGAAGACCCATGACCTTCGCTCCCTTCGCCGGTTGAATGGCGGTCGACCGAACCGGCAGAGCTTGATGCGGTCGCCGAGAACCTTATCCGCCTTCGCGCGCTCGCGGGCAATCCCGCGCGCGCAATGTCGAAGACGGTTTTTCCGCGCGTCAGCCGTTTTCGAATTTATCGATCACCCATTCCTCGGCCAGCGCGGCCGAACGCCATTCCTTCCAGGCCGGCAGCGACCTGATCGTGTCCATATAGGCGGCGACCGGCGCGGACCCGGAGATCTCGTAGGTCTCGAAACGCGAGACCACCGGCGCGTACATCGCGTCCGCCGCCGTGAACGCGCCGAACAGGAACGGCCCGCCGCTCGCGTGGCGCGCGCGGCAATCGGTCCAGATCGCCTGAATCCGCGCGATGGCGTCGGTCGCGTCCGATGACAGCGCCTTGGCGCCGATCGGCCGATGCATGTTCATTCCGCATTCGGCGCGCAGCGCCTGAAATCCGGAATGCATTTCGGCCGAGATCGCGCGCGCCCGCGCCCGCGTCGCGCGATCGCTCGGCCACAGGACCGCCGCCGGAAACGTCTCGGCGAGATATTCGAGAATGGCGAGCGAATCCCAGACCGTGATGTCGCCGTCGATCAGCGCCGGCACCTTACCCGATGGCGATACCGCAAGGAGGCGCTCCTTGCTGTCGGCGCGATAGATCGGGACGACCGTCTCGAAGAAAGGAATGCCCGCGACCTTCATGGCGAACCACGGCCGCATCGACCATGACGAATAATTCTTGTTGCCGATGACAAGCTTCAAACCCATTCCGCCCATATCGCTCTCCCTCGCGCCCATTCTCCGCGATTTGGACGGCGGCGCAATGGCTCCATGCGACATGCCGGCGTGCGCATCGCGCAAGGCGAGCGGACCGCGAAACGCGTTCCTGCGTCGGTCACGGCCGGCAATTCGCGCCCGATGAATTCCCCGCGCATGGCGGCGCGAGCCCGTCGCTTCGCCCGCCGAGCCAATAGGCGAGCAGCCCGATCCATTCATGCGCGGCCGTGTCCGTGCGCGCCAAGCCCTGACTGAGCGAGGGAAAGGGAATGAACGCGTCGCGCCAGCCGCGCGTGCGCCAGTCGACCGGATAGGCCTCGGCCGGAAAGCCGTAACGGCGGAACGCGGCCATCGCGCGCGGCATGTGATAGGCAGAGGTGACGAGCAGCCAGCGCTCGCCGGGCTTCGGCGCGACCACGGCCTTGGCGCGCGCGGCGTTCTCGGCCGTCGTGCGCGAGCGATCCTCCAGCGTGACGCGCTCCGGCGCGACGCCCATGCTCGCCCACAATACGCGCGCGTATGCCGCCTCGGAGAGCCCGTCGTCGATGAGGCTGTTGTTGCCGCCGCTGAAGACGAGGCGCGCGCTCGGAAACCGTCGCGCCAGATCGACCGCGGCGGTCATGCGCTCGGCGGCCGCGTTGAGCTCGGGAACGCCGCGCGCGGCCGCGATTTCAGGACTGATCGCGCCGCCCAGCACGATGATGCCGTCGGGATCACGCCCGCCTTCCTTCCAGGGCGGATATTGTTCCGACAGCGTCAGCAGCATCGCGTCGCCGAGCGGAGAAAAGCCGAACAGGAGGATGAGCCCGATCCCCGCCACGGCCAGGCGCGACCCGAAACGACGCCACCGCGTCGCGAGCAGGCACAGACCGACCCCCGCCAGGAGGCTCGCGAAATTCGACGGCAGGACGATGAAGCCCACAACCTTGGACACGACGAAGAACATCAACGCCCGACCGTTTCCGCGACGCGCGGGACCCCACGCGCCAAGACTCAGAGCCCCGAGCCGATCCCCGTGGCCATTGATGCGTCTCATAGCATGACGGCGCGTCGGCGCGAGAGGCCTCGCGCCGGTTCGCACGGTTCGCTTGCGGGAAATCGGAACGGGCTTCGGCCGCGCATTCGCGCGCGCGCCCCAAGTCGGCGGCCGCGCCTAATCCCAGGCCGGCGAGAAGGCGTAGTTGCAGATGCGTCCCTTGGGCGAGCCCATCGCCGCGATGGTCGTCATCTCGTCCTCGGACAGCGCGAAGTCGAATACGTCGAGGTTCTCCGACAGCCGTTCGATTTTTGACGTACGCGGGATCGCGCCGACGCCCTGCTGCACCAGCCAGCGCAGGCTGATCTGCGCCGGTGTCTGGCCGTGCCGGCGCGCGATCTCGGCGATGATCTCGTCGTTCTTGACCTGGCCGCGCGCGATCGGACAATAGGCGACGACCGCGATGCCATGCCGGCGGCAAGCTTCGAGCACCTTCTCCTGATTGAGATAGGCGTGATACTCGACCTGATTGCAGACGAGCGGCTCGGTCGCGCACGCCACCGCTTCATCCATCAGCGCCACGGTGAAGTTCGACAGGCCGATATGCCGTGTCATGCCGGCCTGCTTGACCTTGGCCATCGCGCCGAGCGTCTCGGCGATCGGCACGCGCGGGTTCGGCCAGTGCAGCAGCAACAGGTCGACCTCGCTCAGGCGCAGCTTCGACAGGCTCTCCTTGACCGAGCGCTCCAGTTCGAGGGGCGCGAAACTCTCGTAATGCACCTTGGTGGTGACGAACACCTCGCCGCGCCGCACGCCCGACGATCGCAGCGCTTCGCCGACCTGACGTTCATTGTCGTAGATCTGGGCGGTGTCGATGTGGCGATAGCCGAGCCGGAGCCCCTGCTCGATGATGCGCGCGCCGTCGCGTCCGCGCAGGTCCCAGGTGCCCAGTCCGATGGCGGGGATCTTCGCCCCGTGAGATTCAAGCATCATCATTGGCGTCATCTCTGCCGTCGTCGCCTCGAAGAGCGGACGCGGGAGCATTCCCGCGCCGGCGTCATTCCCGATCCCGCCGCTCAGTCCGCGCTCGCGGCCAGCGCGGCGAAGGCAATATCGGGGGCGTGCGCGATCACTCGGAGCAGCGCCCGGGCCGGGCCGCGCGGGTCGCGCTTGCCCTGCTCCCAATTGCGGATCGTGTCGACCGGAACGCCGAGACGCGCGGCGAACTCGGTCTGCGTCAGCCGCGCCCGCGCGCGCAAATCCCTGACGGCGCCGCCGGACTTGGATCGCGCGGATTTGCCGCCCGCGAGATCGCCGCGATGGGATCGACCGCGCCCGACCTCCTCGCCGGCGATGAGCGGGGCGAGCGGAGCCTCGACGCCCGCCGTGGTCAATTCAACGATCCGCCCGTCGGCCTTCATTCGCAGTCGACGCATCGACCCGTTCTCCATTCGAACGGCAATGATCGGCCCGGACCGTTAACGCCACATTAATACGGGCCCTCGGCCAATGGCCCCGGCCGTTGGCCGACCGGCGTCGACTACCTCAGCCCGAACCACAGCGTCGCGATGCCGAGGAAGGAGAAGAAGCCGACCATGTCGGTGATGGTCGTGACGAAGGCGCCGGAGGCGACCGCCGGGTCGGCGCGCAACCAGTTGAGTATCAGCGGCAGGAGAATGCCGCCGAGCGCGGCGGCGACGAGGTTGCACAGCATCGCCAGGCCGATGACGAGGCCGAGATCGGGAACCTGGAACCAGATATAGGCGCCCACGCCGGCGATGACCGCGAAGGCGAGACCGTTGACCAGCCCGACCGACAATTCGCGCAGGATGATGCGCCCGGCATTGTGCGCGCCGAGTTCGCGCGTGGCCAGCGCCCGCACCGCGACCGTCATGGTCTGCGTCGCGGCGACCCCGCCCTGCCCGGCGACGATCGGCGCGAGCACGGCGAGCGCGACCATTTTCTGCAATTCGCCCTGGAACAGGCCGAGCACGGAGGAGGCCAGAAACGCGGTCGCGAGATTGACGAGCAGCCAGTTGAAGCGGCCCTTGGCGATGGTCCAGAACGGGTCCGACATTTCCTCGTCGCTGGTCACGCCGCCGAGCGCCTTGAGGTCTTCCTCTGCCTCCTCCTCGATGACGTCGACGACGTCGTCGATGGTGATGACGCCGACGAGGCGGCTTTCCCCGTCGACCACCGGCGCGGCGACGAGATTGTATTTGCCGAACAGCCGCGCGACCTCCTCCTGGTCGTCGGTGGCGCGCACGCTGCGCAGATCCTCGTGGATGAGATCGGCGATCGGCGCGAGCCGGCGCGCGCGCAGCAATACATCGAGCGCGAGCGCGCCCTTGAGGTGCTTGGCGGCGTCGACGACGTAGATTTCGAGGAAATGCTCGGGCAGGTCCGGCGTCTCGCTGAGGTAGTCGATCGCCTGCCCCACGGTCCAGTTCGGCGGGATGGCGATGAATTCGCTCTGCATCCGCCGGCCGGCGGAATTGTCGGGATATTCGAGGCTGCGTTCGAGCGTGACGCGCTCGCTCGGCGGCAGGCGTTCGAGAATCTCCTCCTGGTCCTCCTCGGGAAGGTCCTGAAGAAGGGCGACGGCGTCGTCGGTGTCGAGTTCGCGGACACCCTCGACCACCGTCTCGGTCGGCAGTTCCTCGAGGATTTCCTCGCGGACCGCGTCGTCGACCTCGGTGAGCGCGGAGAAGTCGAAATCGGTGCCGGTCAGCTCGACCAGGCGCAGGCGCGATTCGGCGTCGAGCGCCTCGATCAGGTCGCCGAGGTCGGCCTCGTGGAGATCGGCGACCAGCGCGCGCAGCAGGGGCGTATCCTCGCCCTCGATCGCGCGGGTGATTTCGGCGACGAATTCCGCGCGCACGACGCCGGCCTCGTCGCGCATCGGCACGCGCTGCAGCAGGGCCTCGTGCGGCTCCGGCGCCGCCGTTTCGATCGTGCTGGCCATGGGCCCGAGCTCGCAGTCTGGAGGGAGAGATTCGGCCGCCGGGCGGTCCCGTCCGTGCCATTAGCCAATCGACATGGGCCGGCGCAATGCTAAATGTTGAGGAAGCGGCGAAGCGGCCGGCATGTGATGGAACGATGACAATGCGGATGACGCGGCGGCGGATCGCGGCGACCCTGTTCGCGCTGGCGGGCGGCGCGCTGATCGCGCCCGGGCCGGCGCGCGCGAGCGATTGCCCGCCGGGCGCGCTCGGCACGTCGCGCGTGCTCGGCGTCGATGCCCGCGAGACCCCCCGCGTGGGGTTGAAAAGCTTCCCCCAAACGTTGCCGCTCGCCGACAAGGAAATCGTGCTGACGTTCGACGACGGTCCGCTTCCGGCGACGACCTCGCGCGTGCTGCGCGCGCTCGCCGATCAATGCGTCAAGGCGACGTTCTTTCTCATCGGCCGCAATGCCGCGGCCAATCCGGAAATGGTCCGGCGCATCGCCGCCGACGGCCACACCGTCGGCCACCACACATGGTCGCATCCGATCCTGCCGCTCCTGCGCGAGGACGCCGCGCGTCGGGAAGTCGACCAGGGGATCGCCGCCGACGAGGCCGCGCTTGCCGGCGCGCCGCCGCGCGTGCTCGCGAACGCGCGGGCGTCCGCGCCGCTCGACACTTCCGCGCGCGATCCGGCCACGCCGTTCTTCCGATTTCCGGGATTTGCCGCCAACGCGCGGCTGCTCGAGGAGATGCGGGCGCGCGGCATCGTCGTGTTCGGCGCGGACCTGTGGGCGAGCGACTGGAACCCGATGACGCCGGAACAGGAACTCGCGTTGCTGACCCAACGGCTCTCCGCGGCGCGCAAGGGCATCATCCTGCTGCACGACACCAAGATCGCCACCGCCGCGATGATGCCCGCCTTTCTGCGCTGGCTGAAGGCGAACGGCTACAAGGTCGTGCATCTGGTGCCGGCGGGAACGCGGGCCGGCCCGCGATAGAGCGGCCCGCTCACTCGGCGGCTTCGAGCGCGGACCTCGAATGATTGGCGTAGGTCGGCCAGGTCGGCCGATAGTCGTCGCCGGCCTGGTTGCCCCACGTCGCCCAGCCCTTGCGCGACCCCCGCGCGAACAGCTCGACACGCGGACCGGGGCTGCATGCCTCGATCACATCATATTGCTCGTCGGGCTTGCGCGAATGCTCGCGCTTGCGGGTGGCGAGAAAGTTCACCTGGCTGCGGCCCGGCGCCAGCGTGCGCGCGTTCTTGCCGCGCACGCCGAACAGGATGAGCTCGGTCACATTGCGGAAATAGAACCCGACGCCGCGGCCGTCGGGGCCGCCGTCCTTGCGCACCTTGTGCCAGACGATATTCGACTTGTAGGCGAAGCCCCACGCGCGCATCACCGCGAGCCCCTCCGGCAGAAGCGCGTTCGGGCACCACAGATAAAGGTGCGAGGTCGGCGCGGCGATCGCGGCCACCGGCAGCGCCATGATCTCGTCGAGCTTCATGGTGCGATAGCGCGACAACCTGCGATGCTCCGGCGCGACCTTTCCGGTCTTGTTGATGAACTGCCAGGGCGGATCGGCCAGGATCGCGCCGAACCGCCGCGCGCCGGCGAAACGCGCCAGATCGGCGGACGCCGATAATGCCGATGCTTCAGTCTTCGACATAGCAAGCGCTCCGAATTCCGAAGACGACGGGACCCGAATCGTCGGCCGGGACAGCGGGTCCATCTTCGCCGATTCTCGATGAGCATTTCACGGCGAGACGGAATCGTCTCGCCGAAATGAAATGTTCCGGATCAGAAACCTTGGGCGGCCCCTCATCGCGCGAACGCTCTCCACGCCAGCCGGATTTGCTCAAGGTCGGCGCAAGCGGAACGATGCCCGCCGCGCGTTTTCGAGTTCGGCAATCGCATCCGCGCGGCCGGACGAGTTTCGGGGCGGCCGCCGATTTGGCGAACAATCCGCTAAGACGTCCGCCTCTAATTTGCAGCAATTTTTTGGGAATTTGAAATTTCGGTGTGCTAGATCACCCACGTTGGCGGACCATCCAGCACACAGTCGGCGCGAGATTTCGCCGAGTCGCGGTCATGGAAGAGCAGCGCGCAAAGCCGAGGCGAAAAGTCCTCAAGGGCGGCATCATCGAGTTCCCCAACGGCGGCGGACTGAGTTGCCGCGTGCGCAACGTCTCCGATACCGGCGCCTGCCTGGAAATTGAAAGTCCGCAGGGCATACCCAACAAGTTCCTCCTCCTCATCGACGGCGACAAGCGCGGCCGGCAGGCTCGCGTCGTCTGGCGCGAGGGCCGCAAGCTCGGCGTCGCCTACGCCGAAGCCGAGGGGGCGCCGGACGCGACCGGATAGCCGAGGAATAGTCTTCCCTTCCCGGAGGCCGTAGCAATATTTTATTCGATAGCCGGTCGTCAGCGTGGATTTATAGATTTTTCTTCTACGAGACCCCATATTTTTCTTGAAAATCCCGCGTCAAAGCGGAATCTCTATTTCATGGCCGACCGCACGAGCGGGCTGGCGGGAAGTAGGGGAATACCATGGCACAGTTTTTCGAGATGGATCCGGGCACCTACGTGGCCTCTCAGCTCGTCGAAGAGGATTTCGCGGAAGTCGCGGCGAAGGGGTTCCGCTCGGTCGTCAACAACCGGCCGGACGGCGAGGCCGCCGGCCAGCTCGCCAACGCCGACGCGGAAGCCGCGGCGCGGCGGAACGGCCTCGAATTCCGCTTCATGCCGGTTTCCTGTCTCAACGTGACCGACGACGACAAGGTCGAGGCGTTCGCCCGGCTGATGCGCGAACTGCCGGGCCCGATCCTGTTCTATTGCCGGTCCGGCACGCGCTGCGCGACGCTGTGGACGCAAGTCGCCGCCACCCGCTCCGGCACCGATTACGCGCTGGCGAGAGCGCTCAGCGCCGGCTTCGATCTCGAAATGTTGCGCGACGACATTGACGAGCGCGCCGCCAAGTTCGTCGGCCAAGCGGCCTGATGGCGTGACGCCGTTGAGAATCGGCGCGACACTCTGAAGACCTTGAAAGACCGCCCTCGTGGCGGTCTTTTTTTGCCCCGTCGACGAATCCACTCCACCGCGCGACGAACCCCCGCGCGACGCATCCCCGCCGAAGCGTTGCGGGGCAAGCCGCGCTCGCGCCCATTCATGATTAACGAATGTTTGCGCGATTGAAGAGGATTTGTCCGACCCGCCTTACGTGGATTTTTTGGAATTTTGCATATCCTCGCGCCAGGAACGGCGCGACGGCGGCGCACGGGGGCTCGCAGAAGCCGAGGTGCACCGCCGCCGTTTCGCGGTTCCGGGGTCAAGCGCCCGAGGAGGACGCAAATCGTGGCCAATGCCTGCGACGTGGCGAACGCGCGTTTCGACGGAGGGATTCGTCCCGCCGACGACGACGCGCGCCCGCGCACCGCGCCGCAAGACACCATCGCGCCGAGCCTCGATCCCGCTGGCGCCACCGCGACGACGACCGCGCTGGCCGAAATTCCACCCGACGCATGGGCCGATCTCGCGAGCCGCGCCATCGAACCCAACGCCTATTTCCTTCCCGCATGGGCGCGCGCGGTCGACGCGCACGCCAAGGGACGAAGGGGCGCGATGGCGCTCGCGGCCTGGGACGCGGGACCGGACCGCCGCCTGATCGGCCTGCTGCCGGTCGTTTCGGCGTGGCGCGCCTATCGCCTGCCCTTGCCCTTGCTCGTGTCACATGAATCCTATGGCGTGCTGGGAACGCCCCTCATCGATCGCGATCGGGCGAGCGAAGCCGTCGCCGCGCTTCTGGCGGCCGCGCGCGCGCGCGGCGCCCACGCGCTGCTGCTGCGCGATGTTCCCGCCGACGGCGCGGCCATGAATGCCATTCGCGGCTTGCTCGCGCGCGGTGGCGCGCGCGCGCGCGCCGTGCGGCGCTACCAGCGTTCCCTTCTCGATGCGTCCGCGCCCGAGGCGTCCCCGGGCGCCACCACGACGACCGGTCTCATGCCGAAAAGCCTGATGTCCAAGAGCCTGCGCCGGATGCGCGCGCGTCTCGCCGAAGGCGGCGAGGTGTCGCTCACCTTCGCGCGCGGGGCGGATGAAATCCCGGGCGCGCTGGAGGAATTTCTCGCGCTCGAGGCGGGCGGCTGGAAAGGAAAACGCGGCACGGCGCTGGCGAGTTCGGAAGGCGACGCCGCCTTCATCCGCGCTGCGGTTCCCGCTCTCGCCGCGACGGGCAATTGCGAGATCGCGGTGCTGCGCCGCGGCGGAACGCCGGTCGCGGCCGGCATCCTGCCGCGTCATCTCGATCGCGGCTATTTCTTCAAGATCGGCATCGACGAGCGCTTCGCGTCGTCCTCGCCGGGCACGCAATTGATGGCCGAAGTGACGCACCACTTCCGCGCCGATCCCGCCATCGCCGCCGCCGATTCAACCGAGCCGGCGGCGAACGGTCCGATCGCGACGCTGTGGAGCGGGCGCATGCGGATGGCTGACATGCTCGTGCCGCTTCGTCCTCGCGATCCGTTGTTTCCCGTGATCCGCATGGCGCTGCTGACGCGCGCGGCCGTTCGCGAACTCGCGCGCCCGATCGCGGCGTGGGCGCGCGGCTAGTTTCCGCCCCCGCGCGACCAGCGCGGCGCGCGCTCAACTAATCTCGCTCCGATCACCACGATGAATGCCATGTGGCGACCCGTCACCACGGCGGGGGACAAACGCGCGGCGCGATCCCGCGCGCGGTTCACAGATCGCCGGCCGTGATATAGATTAACTTATGTCAAGCGGGCGGCGCGCCATCGGCATGCGCCACCGACCTTGAAGTCGCGGGATATTCACGAGCCTTTGGAAATTCACGCAAATTCAGGAAACCCAAATGAGCGAGCCCGTCACCCTGAACGCACCACGGAACCCGCCGGGCTCCACGATGCCGACCATCCGCGACATCACCTTGAAGGATGTCGGGGACGCGCTCGCGGCCGGATTGCGCGATTTCCAGGCCGCGCCGCTCTACGGCATGCTGCTGGGCGCGGTCTACGCGATCGGCGGAATCGTGCTGGTCGTTCTGGTGGCCTGGATGGGGGCGAGCTATCTCGCCTACCCGCTCGCGGCCGGCTTCGCGCTGATCGGCCCCTTCGTCGCCGTCGGCCTTTATGAAGTCAGCCGCCGGCGCGAGCTCGGCCTGCCCATTTCATGGGGCGCGCTGTTCTCCGTCGTGTTCGGTCAGGGCAAGCGCGAAATGGGGTGGATGGCATTCGTCACGCTCTTCATCTTCATCGTCTGGATGTATCAGGTGCGCCTGCTGCTGGCGCTTTTCCTCGGCTTCTCCTCGTTCGGCACCATGAGGGAATTTCTCGGCATGCTGCTGTCGACGCCGGAAGGGTTGATGTTCCTGGTCGTCGGCAACGCGGTCGGCGCGGTCCTGGCGCTGGTGCTGTTCTCGCTGACGGTGATTTCCTTTCCGCTGCTGCTCGACCGCGACCTCGATTTCATCACCGCGATGATCACCAGCGTTCAAACGGTCCTGCGCAATCCGGTCCCCATGCTCACCTGGGGGCTGATCATCGTCGTCGACCTTGTCTTTTCGGCGATCCCGATGTTCCTCGGCCTCATCTTCACCTTGCCGGTGGTCGGCCACGCGACATGGCATCTCTACCGGCGGGCGATCGAGCCTGCGCCCGAGGCGGCGCGCGACTGACGGGAAATCAGTTCCGCGCCGGCGGTGACGCGCCGGCGCTTGAACCGGTCAAGCGGGATCACTTCCGCGAAACGATGATGCGCCGGTTGAATTCGCGGGCGAACGGTCGGACGCCAAACCGGTTTCCGCTCTCGCTGGCCAGTGGCAAGATCACGCCGCGCGCGAGACATCCCGCGCCATCGCCCGGCCGCCGCGCGCCGCGGCCGATCCCGTCACCAGTTTGAGCTTCGGCTTGGGCTTCGGCTTGGGCTTGCGCTCGACGCGCGCCTTCGCCCCGCTCTTGCCCGCGCCCGCTTTCGCGGCCTTCGCCGACGCCTTCACCTTGGTCGCGACCGGAGACTTCGCGCCGCGCGTCCCACGCGCCTTCTTGCCGGAATCGGCCGAGGCGGCCTCCTTCACCAGCCCCGCTTTGCGCAGGGCGCGCGCCTTCGCCCGCTTGGCGCGAACCCGCGCCGCCGCGCGCTCTTCCTTGCGCTTGGCCTCGCAGGCGCGGCACAGGCAGCCGATCGGCTTGATGAAGGTGTTGAAATAATTCTTGCCGTAATCATAGGTGACCTCGTCGCCCGGACGGATCACCTTGATGGCGCGGATGATGATCTTGTGGCCGATCACATCGGATTCGGCGTTCGGCTTGCACGCGTGATTGATGTAGCGGGCGATGTTGCGCCGGATCGAGCCGTCGACCGTCCAGCGGCTGTTGATCTCGAACAGATATTTGTTCTCCAACTCGTCGGCGAGCTTCGAGGAGATCTTCGGTCCCCAATAGCGGATGATCGTTGTGCCCTTGGCGATCTCCTTGGTGGCGAAAAGTCCGAGCCCGGTACGCGAGCGACCGACGCGGTAAGGACGGCGGGACGAGATGGCTGGCATGGCACTCTTCGCTTCACTGTTGCGGGATTGAAACTCGAATTGGGCGTCTTGAGCGTCTCGGGCGTCTTGGGCAACTTGGGTGCTTCGGGCGCCTTGGACGCCTCGGGCGACGCCGGCGCCATCCGACGACGCGCATGTGGCGAAATCGGCGCAAACGCGCGACGCCCGCATCAATAATGCGATTCTTTTTCCGGCAATATCGAAACTTCCGCCTTCGCCGGGCTTGTTAACGGGGACGCGCGCGGCCGCGCCCGGCGAGACGGCACATGCGCGGCCACCTTCGACGGCGGCAAAACGCCCCCGGCGCGCTTGTGTTGTGTCAATTGATCGGCCATCGAACCGGACTACAACGCCTTGACATTCTAATTTGTAAACCGGTACTGATTTGCCTCTATTTTACCGGTGACCTTCGAGAGGGCGGCCGGAACCGAAATCGCGCGATGGGACCCGCCTTCGGCACGCGCCGACCCTGTCCTGGCGGTCCGAAATCGTGGCGGCCGGCCGTGCCGGGCGATAGTTTGAAGTTTCGATCCACGCCGGCAAGAGCGTGGAAGGAGGATGCGGAAGTCCGGGCGCGAAATCGGCGCGCCTGGTTCATCAAAAGCGTGGCTCGTCACGCGCATGACTCGTTCAAGCGCACGACTGGTTCAAGTGCTTGGCTTGGTCAGGGGGGAACGATGTATTCGATTGTTCACCGGGAGAGTTTTTCGGACGCGACGTTTCTTTGGGACGTCGAGGCGCCGGATGTCGCGCGATCGGCCGAGCCCGGCCATTTCGTCATGGTTCGCCTTTACGACGGCGCCGAGCGCATCCCGCTGACCGTCGCCGATTACGACCGCGACCGTGGCACCGTCACCGTCGTGGTGCAAGCGCTCGGCAAGACCACGCGCGAAATGCGCGATGGCTATAAGCAGGGCGACACGTTCGAGGACTTCGTCGGTCCGCTCGGCCTGCCGCAGCACGTCGCCAAGGTCGGCCATGTCGTCTTCGTCGGCGGCGGCCTGGGCGTCGCGCCGGTCTACCCGCAATTGCGCGCCTTCAAGGAGATCGGCAACCGCACCACGGCGATCATGGGTTTCCGAAGCAAGGACCTGGTGTTCTGGGAGGACAAATTCCGCGCCATCGCCGACGATCTCGTCATCTGCACCGACGACGGCAGCTATGGCGAGCCGGGCCTGGTCACCGCCGCGCTGCAACGCATCCTGGAAAAGGAAAAGCCCGATCTTGTGATCGCCATCGGCCCGCTGCCGATGATGCACGCCTGCGTCGAGACCACCCGTCCGTTCGGCGTCAAGACCATGGTCTCGCTCAACACGATCATGGTCGACGGCACCGGCATGTGCGGCTCATGCCGTGTCACCGTCGGCGACGAGGTCAAATTCGCCTGCGTCGATGGACCCGATTTCGACGGGCACCTCGTAGACTTCAAGGAACTGCACGCCCGCCAGAAGCGTTTCAAGAGCCAGGAGACGAAGGCCAACGAGGACTTCGCCCACGTCTGCAATCTGGAGCAGCAACTCGTCGTCGAGGGCAAGCGCAACTACAAGAAGCTCGCCAAGCTCGCCCCGCACCAGACGCCGATGCCGGAGCGCGACCCGCATATCCGCGCGGCCAATTTCGAGGAAGTCAATCTCGGCTACACCATCAAGGAGGCGCTGGAGGAAGCCGAGCGCTGCATCCAATGCGTCAAGCCGACCTGCATCGCCGGCTGCCCGGTGTCGATCGACATTCCCACCTTCATCCGCCACCTGCTCCTGCGCGACGTCGACAAGGCGCTGGAGTCGATCTACGAGTCGAGCATCTTCCCGTCGATCTGCGGCCGCGTCTGTCCGCAGGAGACCCAGTGCGAGGCCCAATGCATCATCGCCAACTACCGCCAGCACGAGGCGGTGGCGATCGGCCGGCTTGAACGATTCATCGGCGACCACGCGCGTCCGCCCAAGGCAACGCCGCCCAAGATCGCCCACAAGCTCGGCAAGGCCGCCATCGTCGGCTCGGGTCCCGCCGGCCTTGCCGCGGCCGCCGATCTCGTTCGCTTCGGCGTCGATGTCACGGTCTATGAGGCCCTGCACGTCCTCGGCGGCGTGCTGCAATACGGCATTCCCTCCTTCCGCCTTCCGCGCGAGATCATCGACCGCGAGATTCAGCGGCTGAAGGATTACGGCGTGCGCTTCGAGACCAACAAGGTCATCGGCAAGACCTTCACCATCGAGAAGCTGCTCGGCGACATGGGCTTCGACGCGGTGTTCGTCGCCGCCGGCGCCGGCGCGCCGGCTTTTCTGGGCATTCCCGGCGAGTTCGCGGGCCAGGTCTATTCGGCCAACGAGTTCCTCACCCGCATCAACCTGATGGGCGGCGACCGCTTCCCCTATCTCGACACGCCGATCAGCATGGGCAAGAGCGTCGTCGTCATCGGCGCCGGCAATACCGCGATGGACTGCCTGCGCGTCGCCAAGCGCCTCGGCGCGCCAACGGTGCGCTGCGTCTACCGCCGCACCGAGGCGGAGGCTCCCGCCCGCATCGAGGAAATCCGTCACGCCAAGGAGGAAGGCATCGAATTCTTCTTCCTGCATTCGCCGGTCGAGATTCTCGTCGACGACAATGGCGACGTGCGCGGCATGCGCGTGCAGAAGATGGAACTCGGCGAGCCCGACGAGCGCGGACGCCGCAAGCCGGTGCCGATCGACGAGTTCGTCGAATTGGATTGCGACACGGTGATCTACGCCCTCGGCACCAAGCCCAATCCGATCATCGGGCAGGCGACCAAGGGTCTCGGCCTCAACAAATGGGGCAACATCGTCGCCGACAACGACACGCAGACGACCAACCTGCCCGGCGTTTTCGCCGGCGGCGACATCGTCACCGGCGGCGCGACCGTCATTCTCGCCATGGGCGCGGGCCGCCGCGCCGCCAAGGCCATCGGCGCGTGGCTGCAATCGGCCAAGGTCCATTGGCCCCCAACCAAGGAAGACGTGGAGGCGTTCGTGCCTGGACAACCTATCGCCGGATCGGAGCCCGAGGGGCGCGCGATCTGTCCGAAATGCCGTCAGCCGGTCGAAGGCGACGAGGCTTACATCTGCTGCGCCGACGCCAAGCTGCAATGGCGCTGCGACGATTGCGCCAAGGTGTCGGAAGGCTTCGCCTTCCCTTACGGCATGTGCCCGCATTGCGGCGGCAAGCTCAAGGCGCTCGACCGAGCCGGCCTTTCCGATCAGGGCGGGCTCCATGCCATTCGCGTCGCCTTCGAGATCGAGCTCGGCGGCCAGGCCTTCTATCGTCGCTCGGCCGCGCGTACCAGCGAGCCGGCGCTGAAGGACCTGTTCGGCAAGTTCGCCGAAATGGAAGCCGAGCACATGGCGACGCTGTCGCGCCGCTATCACATCGACATTCCCGACCCGTCCGACGGCTTCCGTCTCGATCTCGCCACCGTCCAGGCCGGCATCGAGGGCGGCATCGACAATCCCGACACGCTGTTCCGCGCCGCGATCGAATTCGAGCGGCGCGCGGTCAAGTTCTTCACCGATCGGGCGGAGGGAACGGCGAGCGACTCGGTCGAGCGGCAGCTCTATCGCGAGCTTGGCGCGGAGGAAGCCGAGCACGTCGCCATTCTCGAGACCGAATACGCGCGCTGGAAGGAAGGCAAGGCCGGCCTGCTCTAGCGCGGGTCCCGCGCAAGCGGGAACCGCTTTCGCGACCGGAATTCGCGCGAGTTCCCGAAGCTGGCGCCCGTCATTTCCGCGAGCCGAGCGCGTCGCGCCGGAAAAAATGCTCTTGGGCGCGTCAGGCCCGCTCGGCGCTCCGCAACTTGAAGCGCTGGATCTTGCCGGTCGCCGTCTTCGGCAACACCTCGACGAAGTGAATCCAGCGCGGATATTTGTACGGCGCAAGCGTTGTGCGGCAATATTGGCGGATGTCGTCCGCGAGCTTGTCGCTCGCCTTGTTCGGATTCTTCAGGACGACCCAGGCTTCCGGCTTGACCAGAAGATCGCCGTCGGCGCGGCCCACGATCGCGGCTTCGAAAATGTCGGGATGGGAGATCAGCGCAGATTCGATTTCGAATGGCGACACCCAGATGCCGCCGACCTTGAGCATGTCGTCGTTTCGCCCGCAATAGAAGTAGAACCCGTCATCGTCGCGGCGATAGGTGTCGCCGGTGTCGAGCCAGCCGTCGACGATCGAGGCGGCCGTCTTCTCCGGATTATTCCAATAGCGCTTGGTCACCGACGGGCCCTTGATCCACATCCGCCCCGCCTCGCCGACCGGCCTTTCCTTGCCGTCGTCGCCGACGATGCGCGCCTGATAGCCCGGAACCAGGCGACCGCTCGAACTCGGCCGCCACGCGTCGACCGTGTTGGCGATGTAGGTGTGGAGCGCCTCGGTCGAGCCGATCGCGTCGGTGATCGGGATCGGCGCGATCTCCAGCCAGCGGCGCTGCAACTCCTCCGGCAGCGCTTCGCCGCTTGAGATGCAACGGCGCAGGCTGACCATGTCGTCCTTGTTCAGGATGCCGGCGCCGAGCAGCGCGGCGAGAAACGTCGGCACCGCGGTGAAGATCGTCGGCCGGAACTCGGTGATGATCGCGGCGGCGATCTCGGGCAACGGCCGGCGCGAATCGAGCACCGTGGTGCCGCCGACCCAAAGCGGAAAATTCATCGCCACGCCGAGCCCGAGCGCGAAGAACAGGCGCGGGATCGAATAGAAAACGTCGTTTTCGCACGCGCCGAGCACGCTGGTCCCGAACAGGATGCAGGTCGCGGCGATGTCGCGGTGAACGTGGACGACGCCCTTGGGCCGGCCGGTGGTGCCCGAGGAATAGAGCCAGAGGCATTCGCTGTCCTCGGTCGCCGCGAAGGTCGCGAGCTCCGTGCTCGCCGCGCCGGACAACTCATCGAGCGAACCCGCCTCCTCGCGCGCCGGCAACGCCTTGCCGAGCGAGGGACAGGCGGCGACCGCCGGCTCGACGCGGTCGCGATAGTCGAGCGAATAGACGAGCAGCTTGGCCTTTGAATCGTTGATGATGAACGTGTAGTCGTCCGACGTCAGCATGGTGTTGAGCGCGATCGGAACGAAGCCGCTCTTCACGCAGCCCCAGAACGTGAAGATGAATTCCGGCGCGTCCTTGACGATCATCAGCACGCGGTCGCCGGGCACGAGCCCAAGTCCGCGCAGCGCGTTGCCGTAGCGATTGACGCTCTCGGCGAGCGCGCGATAGGTGACGGTTTCGTTCAACGTCACGATCGCCGGCTTGTCGCCGCGCCCCTCGCCGACATGACGATCGATCAATATGTCGGCGACGTTGAACGACGGCGGAAAAATCAACTCGGGACCATCCGCGCCCGCGCGCACCCGCACCTCAGCCATCGTCCTCCCCCTTTATTCGTCGAGCTTGACGCTCGTTGTCGTCGAGGTGCGATTTACCGCATTCACGGCGGCAGGCAAAGCTCCGTCGCGAAATTTTCCGCGCGATCGCCTCCGGCGATGGCGACGAGCGACACCACGACGCGCGAACGCGCCCGCGTGATCGCCGCGCGGCTCCCGCCGGCGAACGCTCGCTTGTGAGCGATTGTCCATTTTCGCGTGTTGACGGCGAATTGCTTCATATCAATGAATGTCCGGAGAAGACCGCTCGTCCTGTTGATTTCTCACGCTTTTGCGGCATGGCGTTTTCGAAGGCCATGTAAACGCGCGCGCGCGATGACCGAAAAGTGCATGCCGCGCGCCGCATTCGTCCATTTTCACCAGTTCCCTCAATTGATAAAAAAGTCGAAAATGAAAAACTCGCCGCTGGTCGCGCCATCGATCGGCGCGCGCGTGGTCGTCTCAGGGGGGAGGACGCGACGTATGAAACAGACGCCACCGCCGTCGAAAAAGCGGCTCTTGCGGATTCAAGTCAACGGCCAATGGCGCGAGGATGCCGTTGCTCCGAATTTGCTGCTCGTCGATTATCTGCGCGACGTCGCGCGGCTGATGGGCACCAAGACCGGATGCGATGGCGGCGAATGCGGCGCCTGCACCGTTCTCATCGACGACGAACCGGTTCTGTCCTGCATCACCCTTGCCGTTCGCTGCGACGGAAAATCCATCGAAACGATCGAGGGACTGGCGACGAACGGCCGCCTATCGGCGCTGCAACGCGCGTTCCACGAAAAGCTCGGAGCGCAATGCGGCTTTTGCACGCCGGGCATGATCATGGCCTCGGAGGCGCTGCTGCGCAGGAATCACAATCCGGAACGCGACGAGATCCGTCGCGCGCTGTCCGGCAATCTTTGCCGCTGCACCGGCTATGTGAAGATCGTCGAGTCGGTCGAGGCGGCCGCCGCCGCCCGGGAGGACGCGCCATGAGCATCCGCCGGCTCGAAAAGGTTCGCGTCGGCGCGGTCGGCGTGCGCACGCCGCTCATCGACGGCGTGGAAAAAGTCACCGGCAAGGCGCAATATACCGCCGATCTCATGGCGCCGGGCGCCCTGTGCGGCCGCATCCTGCGATCCCACCTGCCCCATGCGCGCATCCTGTCGGTCGACACCTCGGAAGCCGAGAAACTTCCCGGCGTCGTCGCCGTCTGCACCGGCGACGATTGCAGCATTCCCTTCGGCGTCCTTCCGATCGCCGAAAACGAATATCCGCTCGCGCGCGAAAAAGTGCGCTATCGCGGCGACCCGGTCGCCGCGGTCGCCGCGGTCAGCGAGGAGGTCGCCGCCAAGGCGCTCAAGTTGATCCGAATCGAATACGAGGAACTGCCCGCCTATTTCACCGCGAAAAAGGCGATGGCGCCGGGCGTGACCGCGATCCACGACGACAAGCCCAACAACGTCCTGCGTGAAGTGCACAACGAATTCGGCGACGCGGAAGCCGGATTCAAGGCCGCCGATCTGGTGCGCGAAAAGACCTATCACTTCGCCGAGGTCAACCACGCCCATATCGAGCCGAATGCGACGCTCGCCGAATACGACCCCGAGCGCGATCACCTGACGATCCACACCACGACGCAGGTGCCCTATTACGTGCTGCTCAAGGTCGCGCGCTGCCTCGAAATGCCGGAAGGCCACGTCCGCGTGGTGAAGCCGTTTCTTGGCGGCGGCTTCGGCGCGCGCACCGAGGCCCTGCATTTCGAGATCATCGCCGCGTTGCTGGCGCGCAAGGCGCGCGGCACGGTCCGCCTGTTGCAGACGCGCGAGGAAACATTCCTCGCCCATCGCGGGCGCCCGGAGACGAGCGTTACCGTCAAGCTCGGCATGACGCGCGACGGCAAGCTAACGGCCTGTCATCTGCAAGCCACCCAGCGCGGCGGCGCTTATGCCAGCTACGGCATCATCACCATTCTTTATACCGGCTCGCTGCTGCACGGCATCTATGACATTCCCGCGATCAAGCACGACGGCTGGCGCGTTTACACCAACACGCCGCCCTGCGGCGCGCAGCGCGGCCACGGCACGGTCGATCCGCGCGCGGCCTTCGAGGCGCTGATGACCGAGATGGCCGCCGAACTCGGCATCGACGCCTTCGCCGTCCGTCGCGCCAATCTGCTGCCCTCCATCCCCTACACCACGGCCTTTGCCCAACGGGTTATGAGCTACGGCCTGCCCGAATGCCTCGACAAGGTGATGAAGGCATCCGGCTGGGCGGAACGGCGCGGCAAGATGCCGAAGGGGCGCGGCCTCGGCCTCGGCTGCTCGCATTTCGTCTCCGGTACGACCACGCCCAAGCACTGGACCGGCGAACCGCACGCCGTCGTCAATCTCCGCCTCGATTTCGACGGCGCGCTCACCGTGCTGACCGGCGCCGCCGACATCGGTCAGGGCTCGAACACGATGGCGGCGCAGATGGTCGCCGAAGTCCTCGGCGTCGACTGGAACCGCATCCGCGTCATCTCCGCCGACAGCGCGCTCACCCCGAAGGACAACGGCAGTTATTCCTCGCGCGTCACTTTCATGGTCGGCAACGCCGCCATCGACGCCGCCACGCAGCTGAAAAACATCCTGATCGCGGCGGCGGCGAAAAAGCTCGACGCCAGTCCGGCCGACGTCGAGTGCGACGACGAGATCTTCCGCGTGGTCGGACAGGATCCCGGAATCGCCTTTCACGAAGTGGTCAAGGCCGCGCTCGTCGACACCGGCCCGATCACGATCAAGGGCGCCTTCACGAGTCCGCCCGAATTCATGGGCGACAAGAAGATCAAGGCGAGCGCGATCGGCGCGACCATGGGATTCTGTTACGCCGCGCAGGTCGTCGAGTGCTCGGTCGACGAGATCACCGGCAAGGTGACGGCGCACAAGGTTTGGGTCGCGGTCGATGTCGGGCGCGCGCTCAACCCGCTCTCGGTCGAGGGGCAAATTCAGGGCGGCGTGTGGATGGGAATGGGCCAGACGATGTCGGAACAGACGCTGTTCGACGACGGCCGCATGCTTCACGGCAATCTTCTCGACTACCGCGTGCCGACGATGGAAGAGAGCCCGGACATCGAGGTGTTCATCGTCGAGAGCATGGACCCCAACGGTCCGTTCGGCGCCAAGGAGGCGAGCGAGGGCATGCTTGCCGGATTCCTGCCCGCCATGATGGACGCCGTCCACGAGGCAACGGGAATCCATCCGACGACGCTGCCGCTCACGCCCGATTACATCGCCGAACAAATCGACATCAGGGACGGAGTGCAATCGTGACTCTGTTAGCGGAGTTCCAAGTTCATCGTCCCACGACGGCCGAAGAAGCCGCGCGGATCAAGGCGGCGGCCGTGAACGGACAGTTCATCGCCGGCGGCACCGATCTGTTGCCCAATTTGCGCCGCGGCCTCGGACAGCCGACCGACCTGATCGACCTGTCGGCGATTGCCGGTTTCGGCGATATCCGCCGCGACGGCGCGTCGCTGTGGATCGGCGCCGGCGTGACGCTCGCCGCGCTCGCGCGTGACCCCGCCATTCTCGCCGAGTATCCGGCTCTGGCGGACGCCGCGCTGTCGGTCGCCGGCCCGACGCACCGGGTCATGGCGACGCTTGGCGGCAATCTGTGCCAGGACACGCGCTGTATCTTCTACAACCAGAGCGAATGGTGGCGTGAGGGCAACGGCTGGTGCCTGAAATACCAGGGCGACAAATGCCACGTCGTCGTCAAGAGCGACCGCTGCTACGCGACCTATCATGGCGACATCGCCCCGGCGCTGATGGTGCTCGGCGCCGAGGTCATCGCCGTCGGCCCATCGGGATCGCGCAGGTTCCCGGTCGCCGACCTGTTCGTCGAGGACGGCGCCCAACGCGTGACGTTGCATCCGGGTGAGGTGCTGGCGGTCGTCGTTCTGCCGTCCGTGGCAGGTCGGCACGCGGCTTACGAAAAAGCGCGTATCCGTGACGCGGTCGACTTTCCGCTCGCGGGCGTGGCGGTCGCGCTGCGCCGCGACGGTGACGTGATCGCCGACATCCGCGTCGCGATGACCGGCACGAATTCGGCTCCGCTGCTGATCGCGACGGACGGACTGGTCGGCAAGCCGTGGAATGAAGAGACCGCCAAGGAACTTGCCCGCGCGTTACGCGCGGCCGCGAACGTTCTGCGTACGACCGTGATTGGTGCGAAATACCGCCGACGCGTGATGCAAGCGCTTGCGCGCCGCATCACGACGCGTCTTTTCGAGCAGGCGGCCGGAAAGTAGAACGCCTCACGAGTGAAGCGACTCGTACTTGGCCTGCAGTTCTTCCGGGGACTCGGCGAAGTCGGGATTCTGCACGATGCAGTCGGCCGGGCAGACGAGCTTGCATTGCGGCTCGTCATGCGCGCCGACGCATTCCGTGCAACGCAGCGCGTCGATGACATAGATCGGATCGCCGGACGCAATCGCTTCATTGGGGCATGCCGGCACGCACGCGTCGCAGGCCGTGCAGTCGTCGTTGATCATGAGCGCCATGGCTTAAGACTCTCCTTTACGTGAAGGCGTTTGGTTGCGGCGAACACCGCCAATAATCATGCGCGCGCGCGTTAGTCCAGAGCTTGACGGCACGCGGGCGACCCGCCTTGCGCGTCGGTCTTCCGACAAGCCGCGATCGCGGATCTCCCCTTTCGGCTTTTTCATCCCCTATTTTTTGGGGATGAGGTTTTCGATCATTTTTTCGGTCCAGGGCTGTCCGTTGGCGAGGATCTGGCGGAGCTTGACGAAGTCGATTTCGCGGTTGTCGCGCGGCCCCTCGTTGAAGGC